>ERZ773044.65-NODE-65-length-57544-cov-66.8733_pt1 | contig 57544 bp, 66 predicted proteins | sample MGYA00511897_ERZ773044 | MGnify/ENA primary metagenome ERZ773044 (study PRJEB29015, sample SAMEA2738116) | human oral metagenome | biome: human oral; feature: human-associated habitat; material: saliva | place: China | collected 2170 ...
GTCACACGATTGTGATTGATGGTAAGAAATTTAAGTTGCACTTGATTCCATCTGGGATTTTCTTCCCTGAAAAAATTTCTGTTATTGGGAACGGTATGGTTGTAAATCCTAAATCTCTTGTAAAAGAGTTGAGCTATCTTCATGAGGAAGGTGTTACAACTGATAACTTGCGTATTTCTGATCGTGCACATGTTATTTTGCCATATCATATTGAGTTGGATCGCTTGCAAGAAGAAGCTAAGGGTGACAATAAGATTGGTACTACAATCAAGGGAATTGGTCCAGCTTATATGGACAAGGCTGCTCGTGTGGGAATTCGTATCGCAGACCTTTTGGATAAAGATATTTTCCGTGAGCGTTTAGAACGTAACCTTGCTGAAAAGAATCGTCTTTTTGAAAAATTGTATGATAGTAAAGCGATTGCTTTCGATGATATTTTTGAAGAATATTACGAATATGGTCAACAAATCAAGAAATATGTGACAGATACATCTGTAATCTTGAACGATGCGCTTGATAACGGTAAACGTGTGCTTTTTGAAGGTGCACAAGGTGTTATGCTAGATATCGACCAAGGTACCTATCCGTTTGTTACGTCATCAAACCCTGTGGCTGGCGGTGTAACAATTGGTTCTGGTGTTGGTCCAAGTAAGATTGACAAGGTTGTAGGTGTATGTAAGGCTTATACGAGTCGTGTAGGAGACGGTCCTTTCCCAACTGAGTTGTTTGATGAAGTGGGAGAACGTATTCGTGAAGTCGGTCATGAATATGGTACTACAACTGGTCGTCCACGTCGTGTGGGTTGGTTTGACTCAGTTGTGATGCGTCATAGCCGTCGTGTTTCTGGTATTACTAACCTTTCATTGAACTCTATCGATGTTTTGAGTGGTTTGGATACAGTTAAAATCTGTGTGGCCTATGATCTTGATGGTCAACGCATTGACTACTATCCAGCTAGTCTTGAGCAATTGAAACGCTGCAAGCCTATCTATGAAGAGTTGCCAGGTTGGTCAGAAGACATCACCGGTGTCCGTAATTTGGAGGATCTTCCTGAAAATGCGCGTAACTATGTTCGTCGTGTGAGCGAATTGGTTGGCGTTCGTATTTCTACTTTCTCAGTAGGCCCTGGTCGTGAACAAACAAATATTTTAGAAAGTGTTTGGTCCTAAGAGATTTTTAAGATTTGTTTAAGATAGGTCGGGTATACTATAGACAGTTACAAGAAGACCTCCTAACTTGTTGTAACAAATATCCTAAACTTTTCTTTTTCATAATAATCTCCCTATAGAGTCACCGCATTCGGTGGCTTTTTTTGTCTTGAGATTCATGATATAATAATAAAACTGACAAGTAGAAAAAGGGAAATTGATGAATTATACAGTTGAAGAAAAAGAAGTCTTTATGAGGGAAGCTTTGAGAGAGGCTGAGATTGCTCTTGAACACGATGAAATTCCAATTGGTTGTGTGATTGTCAAGGATGGAGAAATCATTGGTCGTGGGCATAATGCGCGTGAGGAGTTGCAACGAGCGGTTATGCATGCGGAAATTATGGCTATAGAAAATGCGAACCTAAGTGAGGAGAGCTGGCGCTTGCTGGATTGCACGCTTTTTGTGACCATTGAGCCTTGTGTCATGTGTAGTGGGGCGATTGGACTTGCCCGCATTCCAAACGTGGTCTATGGGGCTAAAAACCAGAAATTTGGCGCTGCTGGGAGTTTGTATGATATCTTGACAGATGAGCGTCTCAATCATCGTGTGGAGGTTGAAACGGGAATTTTGGAAGATGAATGTGCAGCTATTATGCAGGATTTTTTTAGAAATAGACGGAAAAAATAATTTTGCTTTTAAAATGAATAGGAATGTGATATAATAAATAGTGGAGCAACAGTTCTGCGTGAAGCGGGTCAGGGGAGGAATCCAGCAGCCCTAAGCGATTTGAATTGTGTGCTCTTTTTTCGTGCACTTTAAAAACCCTTTAAAATCAACACTTTAAGGGGTTTTTGTTTGTCTTATGTGATAAAAAGGGGCAGGCGAGGGGCATAATTTATAGTTTTATCTTTTCTAACTTACTAGAGATGTCTGATACCATTTTTTGAGTGACATGGGAATAAATCTCTAGTGTGGTCTTTGAGTCACTATGTCCTACTCTATCCATGATGGCAGTCAAAGGAATGCCTAGCTCAGCAAGTAGGGATATGTGAGAATGTCTAAATGTATGTGTAGTTATATTTTTTTCTATGCCGATTTTTTGACCATGTCTTTTCAATGCACAAATAACCCTGGCATTTGTTATTGGTTCTCCTAGAGTATTGATGAAAATAAAATCTGTATCAAATCCATTTATCGCATTCTCTATTATTTGCTCTTTGATAATATCTAACACTTTTTGAGGTGCTGTTATAACCCTATCGGACTTGATAGTCTTTGGTGTAGTTCTCTTTTTTTGTCTGAAATCGTATGTATGCTTGATGTGAATAGTCTTTTTAGAAAAATCTATATCCTCCTTGTAGTTTAAGGCTGCCAGTTCTCCATACCTCATGCCAGTAAGAAAAAGAACTTTAGCTATTCGGATATACTTTGTAATTCGATAATCACATAGGGCCTCGTCTTTTAAATTTTGGATGAATAACTTAAACTCTTTTTGGTCTAAGTATTTTGTGTTTTTCTTCCTGAGTTCGTCGGATGTAATTACTTTTCTAGGCGTTTCAACAAATAGCATTTCATTTATATCAATATAATTCATTCTGATAGCGAATTTCATTATCTGATTGAGCTTGAACTTGATTTTAGAAACATAGTTATGAGATCTCCCGTCTTGTAATAGTTGATCTATTACTTTTTGTAATAAACGTCTATCAATATTTCTAACTAGGTAGTCGCCCTCTATCTGCTTTAAAATCTCTTTTTTTACATTTTTTGAAGCATAGACTGTTGAATTTTTAACACCGTGTTTCCAATTCTCCTCGAATTCCTCATATAGTTTTTCAAAAGTTATATCAGAAACAAAATGTTGTTTTTCTCCTAACTTTTGTTTTATCTTTTCCTGCAGCAAGATAGCAGCTTGATTTCTTGCCTGGGGAGTTTTCTTCTCCATGGTCACTGAAACTTTTTTTAATTTCTCAGTATATGGATCTTTATATCGCTCAAAAAATTTGTATTTTCCGTTGGGAAGTTCTTCCATCCACATTGCGTTTACCTCACTTTTTTGTTAAAATGGGTATAAGAAAACGACCTTTTGAATGGTTGTTTCTTATACGTAAGTTCCTCACACTCAGAGTCGCCAAACTTTGCGAGTGTGGGGATTTTTTGTTTTTATAGTTATTCTGATGAACTATCCTATCAATTCATAATATTCGTCAATGACCATCAATTCGTCTGCGACTGTTCTAAGCTCATGTTTTTGCATGAAATGAAGATAGTTGAATGATTGATGGTCGTCTGATAGTGCGAGTTCTTCTTCTAACAACTTATGGATCATATGTCTATTAGCTTCATTCTCGCACCTAGTGTGGTTGTTTTGATATAGTGCAGTAGAATGTTCCAGATGTCCTAATTCGTGGTATATGACCCGTTTTTTTGCATCTTCGGACAGTTCACGGTTTATAAAGATAATACTGATTTCTTTGATATAAACTCCAGGTCTTTGCCAAAGTTCGTTATCAAAGTAAGCGAGAGTGACACCGTGTGAGTCAACTAGCTCTTCAATAGTCATAGGCTATCATCCTTTTTGTGTTATTTTGTTGTTAAAATGGTTACGATGATTGCTAGTATCCCCAGTAAAGTACTAACTAACAATCCGATAAACCAATACATGAACTCTTTTTTGCTTTTAGCTTGTTCTTCTAATCTCTTGTTTTCTTGAGTTAGCAACATAGTCTCTACACGTTTCTCGAAATTATCGAATTTCAAATCGACTTTTTCAAATTTCAAATCTATTTTTTCAAATCCGCTACGCATTTCTTGTTTGAGTTGGTCAATTTTTAAATCAATTTTCTCGAATCCATGCTGGGTGTCAGAATTAATTTTATCAAGTTTTAAGTCGATTTCAGATTTGCTGTAAGTATCTTGTGACATAATATTTTCCTCCGATAACATTTCTGACTCCATTATACCACGATTTTGTATGGGTACAGTTGTCAAAGAGGCTCTTTTACTACTCAATGAAACAAAATTAGATGGCAAAGCTTTAAAATTATCTTGTGTGTCCGGCATTGATTATCCCCACTTTCCAAAATGATGATAACTATATGCTGTATCTACTTCCTGACCGTTTTCGTCCATCAAGATGAAGAAAAAGAAAAAATCACTTGGGTTCTGTATCGTAAAATTAAAGCTGAAATTTCCAGTAGCCATCCCAAAACCATCTTCTAGCAAAACAAAGCCCTGCCTTGCAATATTTATTCTCGTAGCATGAACAGGGTAGGACGTACCGTCAGGGAAGTGGGCAGTTAGAGATAAGATATAGTCTGTATCGGGTCTTAGATTAAAAAAATCTAGAAAAGCAATCAAAGATGTTGAACCAGGAAACATATCAAAATTAGTGATCGTTCCTAGAAACTGAGAAGTTTCAGGATTGACAATCCTGATTGCTGTCATCTTTTCTCTGAACGGATTCTTTTTCATTGGAATACTTGTCATACTATCTACCTCTCAAATAAATCTCAATGATGTTTTGAATCGCGTCAATATCTTCCTCTGTAAGCGGCTTGCCATCGAAGGTCTTGGCATTCTCTGCCATCTTTCGGAGGTCGTCAGACGTGTATCCTGCGATTGTATCATCCTTTGCAATAGATGGATTATCCGTCCGTCCGAGCAGGTAGTCGGTGGATACGTTGAAGTAGTTAGCAATTTCTGCGATACGCTCAGCATTTGGCGTAGAGTTTTTTATCTTATACAGTGTATTTCTGCCATAACCCAAGTCTTCTTCGACTTGCCCAAGAGCTTTTCCACGCTTTTTTGCTAATTCTTTAATTTTTTCAAATGTCTCAAACATTGTTAAATCAACCTTTCTAAGACATTACAAAAAAATTTAACAAATTTGGTGTAAAAAGATTGACTAATTATCCCAAATGGTGTAAAATGTTTTTTGTAAGTAAGAAATAACTAAAAAAACAACTAAGAAAATAAATTATAAAAATGTTTTGGCGAACGGTATTTATAGATTTATCATTGTTTTTATTATGCTTTCATTTTAGCCAATTTGGTGTGAGTTGTCAAGTGTAATGCAGAAAAATAGTTAAAAATTTAGTTGTTTCTTATTTACATAAAGTGTAAAAAGGAGGAACGCATATGCCAGATATCGCAAACGGTCGTGAAAAGGTTAATGCTTTCTTAAAAGAGAAAGGCATTAAAAAGACAACTCTAGCGGTTGCTTACGGCTTTAAGCGACAGGAAGTAACAAACATTCTAAGTGGGACGACAAAAGGTCCACGAGCAAACAGTTTCATTCTTCAGGTTATTGAAGATTATGGGATTGAGTAGCACAAAAAAGCACCTAACAGAAGTCAGGCGCATATCAAAATAACTAACTGAATTATATCACGAAAGGAGCAAAAATGGAAGCAGTTGAAATTGTAAGAATTAAAGATGTGATCATTGAAAAAGTCTCTGCTAATGATGAAGAATTAGAACACATCTTTGGATGCTCAAAGCGACAAGCGGGAGACATGAGACGCGAGATGAAGAAACTACCTAGCCAACAGAAGCATCTTAGGAATGATGGGCAACTTGTAACTATTAAAGGTTTTGACGAATATCTGCAATATCGTGGGACTAAAGCTTGGGAAAAAGAAATGGTGAAAAGCAAGAAAATGAGGTCAGTCGGATGAACCTACTAGCAAGAATTAAAAACTACTTTTCGGAAGAGGTCGAAGAAACCAATCTCGACTGGAAAGAGGTCGCTCTGGACCTCAATCAATCACTGATTGAATCACAAGAAAAACTTCAAAATGCCAATCAGCGTATTGCTGATCTTGAAAAAATCGTAGCAATCTACAAGGAAAAGGAGAATGTAAAATGATGGAATACATTTACTTTGTAATAATCATAGGAATCGGGTTGTGGTCGCTAGTGAATACACTGGATGACCATGCTAAAAAGAAGCGACAAGAGCGCCAGCAAATAGCGAGCAATATCGCAAGGATGAACCTGAGAAATTCAGACAAGCAATTTACTTATGATGTAGAGCCACCTGTGGGACTCGCAAAAGGTGTAGAAGAAGGAGTTTAAAATGGTAACAATCAACAAACTGGAAATTGAAAACGTCAAGCGCGTTAAAGCGGTCAAGCTAGAGCCTTCTGCAACTGGATTGACAATCGTGGGTGGAAATAACAATCAGGGTAAAACAAGCGTGCTGGACGCGATTGCTTGGGCGCTGGGTGGCAACAAGTACAAGCCTAGCCAAGCACAGCGCGAAGGAAGTACAATTCCGCCTAGCTTAAAAATCACACTATCAAATGGCTTGATTGTAGAGCGCAGTGGTAAGAACAGCACTCTCAAGGTCATTGACCCTAGTGGTAACAAGGCTGGTCAAAACTTGCTGGATAGCTTTGTGGAAGAGCTAGCTATCAACTTACCAAAATTCATGGAGCAGACCAGCAAAGAGAAGGCTAAAACTCTGTTGCAGATTATCGGAGTTGGTCCGCAATTGGCTGAACTGGAAATGCAGGAGAAAGCCAAATATGATGAACGTCACGCAATCGGTGTTATCGCTGACCAAAAGGAGAAGTTCGCTAAAGAACAGCCGTACTATCCAGATGCACCGAAAGAGCTGGTCTCTATTTCTGAACTTATTCAACAACAGCAAGTCATCCTTGCGAAAAATGGCGAGAACGCCCGCAAGCGTCAGAACTTGGTATCTATCCAAAATCAACACGACTCAGCAGCTGCAGAGGTTGAACGATTGGAGCAATTGCTGGCCGATGCCAAAGAAAAAGAAAGTCAGTTAGCTCAAGACTTGGCTATCGCGAATACCGATGCCATGGATCTTCTCGATGAATCAACTGAAGAAATCGAACAGAACATCGCAGAGATTGACGAAATCAATCGTAAAGTGCGTGCTAATCTGGACAAGGATAAAGCCGAAGAAGATGCCAAGGATTATCGCGAGCAATACAAGGAACTTGATAATGTGATTGATGACATCCGTAAGCAGAAGATAAACTTGCTCACGAACGCAGACTTGCCACTACCTGGTTTATCTGTGGATGATGGAGAATTGCTCTATCTTGGCCAGCGCTGGGATAACATGTCTGGTAGTCAGCAATTACAAGTTGCGACTGCAATTGTGCGAAAATTGAAGCCAGAATGTGGTTTTGTGCTGATTGATAAACTGGAGCAAATGGATCAGTTGACTTTGCAAGAATTTGGCACATGGCTCGAGCGGGAAGGATTGCAAGCAATCGCGACTCGTGTATCAACAGGAGATGAATGTAGCATCCTGATTGAAGACGGGTATAGCGTCAAGCCAGAGGTGGCACAAGCACCAAAAACATGGCAAGGTGGATTTTAGAAAAGGGGAAACCTATGAGCAAACTACGAGGCTATCGGGTTATGTTAGGACTGACTCAGCAACAGATGGCGGACAAGCTAAAAATTTCTTTGCAGTCATACAACAACAAAGAATTAGGTAAAACGTCATTCAATGACAAAGAACGCCTAGCAATTAAGTCAATGGTTGCAGAAATCAAATCAGACATAACCATAGATGAACTATTTTACAGTTAGAAAGGGGAATAATATGGCTACTGCACAATTACATAAAAAGAACTCAATGATTATAAGGTTTCATCAGGCTGACGGAGTACATCCCAAAAATGGTGAAAAAATCAACATTTCATTTTCTGGCGTGACGACTGTTATTGAATACAAAGGTCGATTAGTCACTTGGGATATCCAGGAAATGATTAACGAAGCGATTGATTTAATTGAAAGAGAGGACGAATAATGCAAATCACAAGAGGAAAACGGGCGCGAGCTCAAAGGGTAGTTATCTACGGACCGGAAGGAATTGGAAAATCTAGCTTTGCTAGTCAATTCCCAGAGCCAGTATTTATCGACACAGAAGGTTCGACAGATAACATGGATGTAGCTCGACTCGACAAGCCAACCAGCTGGACCATGCTGGTCAATGAGATTGCTTTTATCAAGGCAAATCCAACAGAATGTAAAACACTCATTGTTGATACAGTCGACTGGGCAGAAGCATTGGCAGTAGCTCACGTTTGCTCACAACACGGAAAACAAGGGATTGAAGACTTTGGTTGGGGTAAAGGTTATACCTATGTTCAGGAAGAAATGGGGCGTTTCTTAAATGTCTTATCTGACCTAGTTGATATGGGTATCAATGTAGTATTGACTGCACACGCTCAGATTAAGAAATTTGAACAACCAGACGAGATGGGGTCTTATGATCGTTACGAGTTGAAGCTTGGCCAAAAGACAGGGTCTAAGACTGCTCCGCTGGTCAAAGAATGGGCAGATATGGTTCTATTTGCCAATTACAAGACCTTGGTCATGACGACTGATAACGGCAAGAAGAAGGCGCAAGGCGGTGAACGTGTGATGTATACCAATCATCGACCAGCTTGGGATGCTAAGAACAGACATGGTTTACCAGATGAATTACCGTTCCATTATGCAGGGATTGCTCATATCTTTGTGAGTCAGCAAGTGCATACACAACAGCCACAACCACAGACAGTCGCTCCAGCACCTCAGCAGACTGCACCACAAGCCCCTGAGCAAGTTCAAGAAGAATTGCCTCTCGATATGTCGCAGGTAGCTGAAAAACCTCAAAATGAAGCTCCTAGTGAGTCACAGACAATGCCTCCGCAATATCATGCAAGTTTGCCAAAGAGTTTGACAGACCTCATGTCTCAGGACACCGTGACAGAAGAAGAACTTCAAAAAGTCGCATACATCCGCGGACACTTCCCGCTAGGAACGCCGATTGAAAACTTCCCACCTGATTATTGGGATATGATTGTCTCTCACTGGCAGGCTACTATGGAAGTTATTCAAAATCAAGTACGAGCAGACCCTGAACTGCCCTTCACGATGTAGATTCTGGGAATTAGAAATCATAGCAAAATACAATAAGGAGTATCTATGAAAGATAAAACTATTAAAATCGATTTGTCGAAAATCGCAAATACAGCCTTACAAGAAAAGGTTGATAAAGAACTTGAAAAAGTCCTTGAGAATATTCTGGATCTCAATACAGAAGCCAAAGCAACCCGCAAGGTTACTATCATACTGACGATGTCAACAGATGATGAGCGTACAGTCGTTAAGACAGGTATGGAAGTCAAATCTACCTTGGCACCACAGAAAGGTGTTGCAACAACTGTCATTGTTGGTCGTGATGACACTGGTAAAATTCATGCTAATGAGCTCAAAAGTGGCGTTCCAGGTCAGACTTACTTTGATGACAACGGAGACATGAGAACCGACACTGGCGATCTCATTGAAAAAGTGGAACAACAGGAAAAATCTAAAATCATTGATTACAATCAAAAGAAAGCAGGTAACTAACCATGACAGAAAATATTAAAGATGCATTATCATACGCAGTCGAACTAGCGAGTAAAGAAAATAAAATTATTCGTTCAAAAACTGGGAAGGAATATTTTGATAGCAATGAATATGACTTACAGGAACTTAACCCTCGTAAGTACGCACCTATCCTTGAGCTTCAGACACTCAAAAGTCTAGTTGACTATCTCAAATCAGATAACGATTTCATCAGTGATCGTAAACTTGTAGTTGTCGTGGACAGTTTCCAAAAAGTATCTGTATATGATCAAGTTGATTTTGAAAATGGCAAACGTCCTCAGCTCGTATCTGTAAAAGCAACCGTTCCAGTTATTCCTTTTAGCAATTGGCGCGACCAGGAAGAATTCAACATTATGCTGCAGTCTATGTTCATCAATGATGCAGATCGTAATTTGGTTTTGGATTTTGCTAGCCATTTGAAAATCGAAAAAGGTGCAGAAGTACAGGACAATGGCATCAGTCAAATGGCTACGGTTCGTGATGGGGTAGCAAGTCTAGCACAAGCTAAGACTCCAAATCCAGTAACCTTGCGACCATATCGTACGTTCAATGAAGTAGAGCAGCCTGCTAGTCAATTCGTCTTCCGCATCAACAAATCGGCGAATCTCGCACTTTTTGAAGCAGATGGTGGTAAATGGAAATTAGAAGCCGTCGAAAACATCGCAAATTATTTAAAAAATGAACTTGCTAGCAACAAAAAAATTACTATTTTAGCTTAAAGGAGAAATCAACATGACACAACAACAATACAACAATTTTGATCACGAAATTGGTTGGGAAGACACGATTGAAAAAGATTCGGATTTCGTCCTCTTGCCTGACGGATTGTACTATTTTACAGTCGTAGGCATGGAACGTACACGTCACACGCCGAATCCACAAAATCCCGGCAAATTGCCAGCTTGTAACAAGGCTATCGTCAGCCTCCAAATCGTGGCAAACGAAGGTGAAACAGAACTGCGCCACAATCTATTCTTACATAGCTCAACCGAAGGAATGCTGTCTGCTTTCTTTGCAGCGATTGGTCAAAAGAAAAAAGGCGAACCGCTTCGCATGAACTGGAATACCATCATTGGCGCAACTGGTGTATGTAAAGTAGGTACTCGACAATATAATAACAACAATTACAACGAAGTTAAGTCCATGCTCTATCCTGAGGATGTGGACTATACAAAAGTATTAAACCAGCAATCAGGACAAACTACACAACCAAGCTACCAACAACCGCAACAACCGAATTTTGCGCGACAACCACAAGGACAAGCTGGATATCAAGCTGGGCAATTCTAGGAGGTAAGGGATGCAATTAAGACCTTATCAACAGGAAGCACGGGAAGCTGTTCAAGCTGAATGGGCTAAAGGTCGCAAGCGCACGCTCTTAGTATTACCTACCGGTTGCGGGAAGACAATCGTCTTTTCCAAAATCATTGAAGATCAAGTGAAAGAGGGCAAGCGTGTGCTTGTCCTTGCTCATAGGTCTGAATTACTGGAACAGGCTAGCGATAAGCTCAAGACTGCGACAGGTCTCGGCACGGCTTTAGAGAAAGCAGAGAATACCTCTATTGGCTCCTGGTATCGAGTAGTCGTTGGATCAGTTCAGACCATACAGAGAGAAAAGCGACTTAGTCAATTTTCTCCCGATTGGTTCGATACGATTGTAGTCGACGAAGCCCATCACGCTATTTCGGACGGTTATCAGCGTGTCCTTGGTTATTTTGAACAATCGAATGTATTGGGAGTAACTGCAACGCCTGACCGCGGAGATATGAAGAACCTTGGTTCTTACTTCGACAGCTTAGCTTATGAGTATTCGCTAGTTCAAGCTATTCAAGAAGGGTACTTATCAAAAATCAAGGCTTTGACAATTCCGCTCAACTTGGATTTATCAAATGTCAGCATGTCAGCTGGCGATTTCAAGGCAAGCGATGTCGGAACGGCACTGGATCCATATCTGGAACAGATAGCAGATGAAATGGCCAAGCAATGTGCAGACCGCAAGACAGTCGTATTCTTGCCTTTGGTGAAGACCTCACAGAAGTTTCGAGATATTCTAAACGCAAAAGGTTTTCGCGCTGCTGAAGTAAATGGAGAGTCCAAGGATCGCGCAGAGGTTTTAGAAGACTTCGAGAATGACCGCTACAACGTTCTTTGTAACTCTATGCTCTTGACTGAAGGCTGGGATTGCCCATCAGTAGATTGCGTGGTAGTGTTAAGACCTACTAAGGTACGTGCCTTGTATAGCCAGATGGTAGGGCGTGGGACTCGCTTGCATCCAGGGAAAGAAGAACTGCTTTTGCTAGACTTCCTCTGGCACACTGAACGCCACGAACTCTGTCGGCCAGCTCACCTTATCTGTGAAACTCCAGAAGTCGCTCAGAAAATGGTTGAGAATATGGAAGAGCAAACAGGTGTCATGCTTGACCTTGAGGATATGGAAGTCAAGGCAACCGAGGACGTTGTCGCACAGCGTGAAGAGGCTTTGGCAAAACAGCTGGAAGAAATGCGCAAGCGTAAGCGTAAACTTGTGGATCCATTGCAATTCGAAATGTCTATCCATGCTGAAGATTTATCGAACTACGTTCCTAACTTTGGATGGGAAATGGCTCCTGCTAGCGATAAACAAATCAAAGCGCTTGAGAAGTACGGCATACTTCCTGACGAAATCTCGAATGCTGGAAAGGCTGCTTTATATTTAGATAGATTGCACAAGCGACAAGCGGAAGGTTTAACAACACCTAAACAAATCAGATTACTTGAAAGATACGGTTTCAAAGGTGTGGGAATGTGGCCGTTTGAAGAAGCTAAAAATATGATTAATCGCATAGCAGCTAATGGTTGGAGAGTTCCGACAAGCGTGCGACCAGCTGAATATGTACCGGGGTGATGTATGAAATTTCTTGATTTATTCGCAGGTATCGGTGGCTTTCGTCTAGGAATGGAAAGCGCTGGTCATGAATGTATAGGTTTTTGCGAAATAGACAAGTTTGCAAGAGCCAGTTATAAAGCCATACACGACACGAAGGGAGAAGTTGAACTACATGACATCACAGCAGTATCAGATGAGTCTGTTCGAGGAATCGGACGTGTGGACATTATCTGTGGAGGATTTCCGTGCCAGGCTTTCAGCATTGCAGGAAAACGGAAAGGATTCGAAGATACACGAGGAACTTTGTTCTTTGAAATCTGTAGGTTCGCATCTGTTCTCAGACCTAAATATTTATTCCTTGAGAACGTCAGAGGACTCCTCAACCATGACGGAGGGGCTACATTTGAAACCATCATCCGAACCTTGGACGAATTGGGGTATGATGTGGAATGGCAAGTGCTTAATAGCAAGAATTTTGGAGTCCCCCAAAATCGGGAGCGTGTGTTCATTATCGGACATCTTAGAGGAGAACGTACCAGAAACGTTTTTCCTATCAGCGGAGAAAGTGAACAATCTGATCATCAACCACCAAAAATAGAAATTATAGGCAATACTAAAAATCCGAATGGCACAAGTAAAGGAACTAAAAGCGTGGTCTATGGTTCAGGTGGTGTAGTGGGAACTTTAACCGCAACAGATTACAAAGAGCCTAAGCAGGTCGCTATAAAACAGTTCGGAATCCTGCAACCCAATTTTAATCAATGTGGAGTGGTTTACGAAACAGATGGTATCGCACCAACCATCAGAGCGTACCAAGGTGGAGGACTTGAGCCTAAAATCATTCAGCGTGGTCATGGGTATAATAAAGGCGGAGAACATGACATCGCTCCTACTTTAACTAGGAATAGCTATCACGAAAATAATCATTTGTCAGATGGATTTAGAATTAGAAAACTGACACCTCGTGAATGTTGGAGATTGCAAGGATTTCCAGACTGGGCGTTTGATAAAGCGCAAGAAGTGAATAGTAACAGTCAGTTATATAAGCAAGCAGGAAACAGTGTGACAGTCAATGTTATCGCTGCTATCGCAAAGAAATTGGAATGAGGTGATAACTTGAAATTATTTCTCAACGAAGATTGTATGGATGTCATGAAAAGATATCCTGACAACTATTTTGATTTAGCTATTGTAGATCCACCATATTTTTCTGGGCCAGAACAAAGAGGATTTTATGGAAACAAAATCAGCCCTATAGGAGTCCATAGATTATACGGCAAAACAAATAAATGGGAAGTTCCAGGGCAAGATTATTTTGATGAATTATTTAGAGTTTCAAAAAATCAAATTATTTGGGGCGTGAACTACTTCGACTATTCTTTTGGTTCTGGCCGTATCGTTTGGGATAAAGTTAATGGTCAATCAAGTTTTTCAGATTGTGAGATAGCATACTGCAGTTATCATGATAGTACTCGGCTATTTCGTTACATGTGGAATGGTATGATGCAAGGTAAGTCAATCTCCGAAGGTCATATACAACAAGGAAATAAGGCTTTAAATGAGGTTAGAATCCATCCGACACAAAAACCGATCAATCTTTATCTTTGGTTACTTCAAACTTACGCAAAAGACGGAGACAAGATTCTTGATACTCATGTTGGTTCAGCAAGTAGCTTGATTGCTTGCCAAGAATTAGGTTTTGAGTATGTCGGTTGCGAGCTTGACAAAGACATTTTCAACTCAGCAAAACAGAGACTTGAAAATTATAAGTCACAAATAAAATTATTTTAAAGGAGAAAACAGTGGCAGAGAATGATTTTAATTTGTTGCCGTTGCTGGATTACATCAATCCTGCCACGGTAGACTACCAGACATGGATAAATGTGGGCATGGCCTTAAAACACGAAGGCTACACGGCATCTGACTGGGATAACTGGTCACAAAATGATAGTCGATACAAGAAATTCGAGTGTTTCAAGAAATGGGATACCTTCAACGAGGAAGCAGGAACTATCGTGACGGGTGCGACTATTACCCAACTTGCAAAAGAAAACGGCTGGGTGTCGCAATCTGGCTACGATAGCGAGAACGCTCATGAGCTAGGTTGGACAGATACAATTGACCGTGATTATCGTGTCATTGATAAAGATTGGATCGAGGGGAAGGAAATCCACGAGCCGACTATTTGGAATCCAGTTCAAGAAATCATCAAATACCTTGAAACACTTTTTGAAGCTGGCGAAAATGTAGGTTATGTGACCAAATGCTATCCAAAGACTGATGACAAAACGGGAAAGATTGTCAAATGGTTGCCAACCAAAGGAGCTTACGACCGCACAGCTGGTGAATTGATTCAACTCTTACAAGAATGTAATGGAGATATTGGAGGTGTTCTTGGGGACTATCACGAAGAAGCTGGCGCATGGGTTCGATTCAATCCAATGGACGGAAAGGGCGCTAAAAATGAAAATGTGACGGATTTCAGATATGCTCTGGTCGAATCCGACAGTATGCCGATCGATAAACAAAACGCCATCTACAAAGAACTTGAATTGCCAATTGCAGCCTTAGTACACAGTGGGAACAAGTCATTGCATGCCATCGTCAAAGTAGATGCTAAGAATTATGAAGAGTATCGGAACCGGGTTGATTATCTTTATAAAATCTGTCAGAAGAACGGAATTATAGTTGATACTCAAAATAAAAATCCAAGTAGACTTTCGCGCATGCCAGGTTTCGTCCGAAATGGCCAGAAGCAATTTCTAGTAGATACCAACATTGGTAAAGCTGATTGGGACGAGTGGTACCAATACATCGAAGACTTGAACGATGATTTACCTGATCCTGAAGGATTGGCCGACAGTTGGGATAATTTGCCAGAATTGGCGCCTGAGCTGATTAAAGGCGTGCTTCGTCAAGGTCATAAGATGCTGATTGCCGGGCCTTCAAAAGCTGGTAAGTCATTCGCTTTGATTGAGATGTCAATCGCTATTGCCGAGGGCAAGAAGTGGCTAGGCTGGGATTGTACGCAGGGGCGTGTCCTTTATGTTAATTTGGAGCTAGACAGACCGTCTGCCTTGCATCGTTTCCGCGATGTCTACCATGCAATGGGATTGGCTCCGCAAAATATCAACAACATCGATATCTGGAATCTACGTGGGAAGACCGTACCGATGGACAAGCTAGCACCTAAGCTCATTCGTCGAGCTTTGAAAAAGAATTATATCGCAGTCATCATCGACCCGATTTATAAAGTTCTGACTGGTGATGAAAACAGCGCAGACCAGATGGCACATTTTACGAATCAATTTGATAAAGTGGCCACAGAGTTAGGTTCTAGCGTTATCTACTGCCATCATCATTCTAAAGGTTCGCAAGGCGGCAAGAAGTCCATGGACCGCGCTAGCGGTTCGGGTGTATTCGCTCGAGATCCTGATGCGCTTATTGACCTAGTTGAGCTGGAAGTGTCAGAGGAATTACTTACTCAGAGACTGAATCAGGCAGCGTGCGAAGTATACAAACAGGCTTTGCAAGAGCGAAACAATGCCTACTATCAGCAGAATGTAGGCCTAGATGACCTCTTGAGCCCTGCGCAAATGCGGACGCACTTCGAGAAAGGTATTCCTGATGTCATGGCTCGGGCGCCGTACACAGACAAACTCGAAGAAGTCCGTAACAAGATCCAGATAGCGACCGCATGGCGTGTCGAGGGCACGCTCCGAGAGTTTGCCAAGTTCAAGCCAGTCAACATGTGGTTCAGCTATCCAGTACACGAGCTGGATGAAACGGGTGTGCTGGCGGATATCCAATTGGACGATGATAAACCGAGCTGGCAAAGAGCTAAAGAAACTCGCAAAAAGAATGCGAAGGAAGATAAAAAGCAAAAGCTGATAGAGTTTGACGAAGCTATCGAAAAAGCAAATTACGGTGAACCACCATCGAAAGAGGATGTGGCCGATTATTTAGGTATAACAGTTAGGACTGTCGAAAGACGAATAAAAACATCTAAAAAATACCAAATAGATAAAAATACAGGCAATATTATCCCTGTAATAAAATCAGCGACAGAACCGTAAAATTCTGGTCGTGTCCTAATAGCGACAGCACTATAAAAAATACGGTAGTGTCGTTGTCGCGACAGAACCATAAAATACGGTAGTGTCGTGCGACAGACAACTATATATTATATATATAGATAATGTCCTGTCGTCCATCATGTCCATACCTGTATAGACAGGGTTGCTAAAAACGCACCCTGTCATATACAAGGTCCATGGACTAAAAGCGAAATTTAAAAAAGAAAAGGAGTACATTTATAAAAATGTCTATTGAATTCTTTTTACCTATGCAAAAAATTCCGACTACGACTCACCAGCAAAAAAAGGTAAACGTGAGATTTGGTAAGCCAATCTTTTATGAGCCAGAGGATCTGAAAAATGCCAGGGCGAAATTTGAGAGCTTGCTTGCCCAGCATGTGCCTCCTGATAAATTTAAAGGAGCAATTCGACTGACGGTTAAGTGGTGCTTCCCTCGTATCAAAAAAAGCTATGACGGCCAGTACAAGACCACGAAGCCAGATACGGACAATCTGCAGAAGTTACTCAAGGATTGCATGACGAAACTTGGATACTGGCAAGATGATGCCCAAGTGGCTAGCGAGATTGTCGAGAAGTTCTGGGCAGACACAGTCGGAGTCTATATCAAGATTGAGGAATTGCCATGAAAATCAATTATATTGATTTCTTTAGCAGAGTTATTCCGGAATGGATGGCGCGCAGCAATCAGAAGAGCCAAGAGGTTGGTTTTGGCTCGGATGCCTATTGGCTGTGGGCAGTGTCGTCGATTAGCGAAATTTGTAAACAATACAATGATGATGAGCTGGTGACGGAGCAGTTCGGCCTACTCTTTAACTGGCTAGAAAAACAAGCAGGATAAAACATGGAATACAGCAAACAGACAATGATTGAAGGCTACAAGCAATCAATCAAGAAAAACGAAGAAAAGATTGCCGAGTATTCGAAGCCGTGTGATGCACGAAAGAGACGGATTAGAGCGCTTGAGCGTGATTTGTTGAGGAAAAAGAACAAAGAGCTAGAAGAGAAGATAAAGGAGTTGGAAGATGAATAAGCAGGAATTGATTAAGGAATATAAAGAATATGAAAATGCTTTATTCGACATTGGAGCAAAATTAGCTTGTCAGAGTTTCTTAAAAGATTTGGAACAACTAGACGAACCAGAAAAAGTCGTAGTACCTCAGTTTGTGGCGGACTGGATTGCCAATGTAAAAAGAAATGGTTTTAAATTCAGAAATACTTCAGGATATTATGAAGAGATAGCACCTAGCGATGATGTGTATCGTGTTATGTACTATATTTTCAAAGAGGGTATTGTGGGAGAAAAAATAAAATCTTGGATCAATGAAAACAGAGATGTTTTCGCTCGAGCATGGCTTGACGGTTATGATATTCAGGGAACAAAATATGTAGTGACCGATGGTAATCATTTGTATTTCAAAAACTATCAAGAAGATATTGAAATTGTCATACTAGTGGATGAACAACCTGGTACGATGGAGTATGTCAAGAAATTCGATACAAAGGAAGAAGCTCAAAAGGCTGCAGACATTCTCGGTTGGAAAGTTCAGGAGGTGGAGTGATGGCAAAAATTGTACTAAAAAATCCTTACTTTGAAGAAGAAATCAAGGTAAAAGAAAATTATGATCTTGTTCTACAAATGTTGGAATGGCTTGAGCGAGGCAATATAAGATTTCTTCAATTCCATCAAATTGAACCAAAAGAAAGAATTGTTACTATCAATCCAAGACACTTTGCAAAGATTGAATTTTACGAGGAGGATAAATGACAATTAATATCAAGCAACGACTGAAGGCTTTACAGTATATCGATATCAAAGCGAAGTCGAAGCACCAGGAAATCATCAGTCTGAAATCAAGCATCTTGCGAGGACAGCAGTTTAACAATATGCCGAAGTCAGAAAACTCGTCTAATCGCTCTGAGGAATTGAACGTGCTGATTATTGATAAGTCAGAACAACTGTATCAGGAAATCCAAGAACTCTATCGGGAACGGGATGAGCTTGTACAAGTGATTGAGTCATTGGACGACCCTGTAGAAAATATCATCATGCGGTTGTTGTATATAGATGGACTATCGTGGAATCAAATTCAAGCTCAGCTACGTTGCGGGCGCGGAACGATTCATCGGGCTAGAGAGAGCGCTTTGAAAAAAATTTCAAAAAAATGGAACTAATGGAACTCTTTGGAATTTTTAAAGTGATATTATGGTATTGTCAAGAAAATGAAAGCAAAACGTTTTTATGAGGACCCCTAGAAAAAAGGCGCATACACGCGTCTTTTTTTGTTATAAAAAATAAGGTGGTGATGGAAAATGGGATGACTGAAAAACAAAAGATTTTTGCCGATGAGTACATCATCTGCTTAAATGCAACGCAGGCTTATAAAAAAGCCTATCCAAATATTAAAAAGGATGAGGTAGCAAAAGCTGCAGGAAGCAGACTGTTAACTAATGTTAACGTCAAATCCTATATAGACGAACGACTGGAAGAATTGAAATCCGAACGTGTTGCTGATCAGCAAGAAGTGCTCGAATTTTTGACTTCTGTGATGCGTGGTGAAGTTACTGAACCACTGCTTGTTTTAGACGGAGAAGGCACTCAACGTGTCGTAGAGGCAAAGCCTAATGTATCAACTCGTAAGAGTGCTGCTGTTGATTTAGGCAAGCGATATGGTCTATTTACCGAGAAAGTAGATATCAATGCTACAGTTACCGAAACTAAGAAGTTTGACGATATCGTTAGTCAGTTGGGCGGTGATGGACTTGACGAATAGCTTCCCTTTATCTCAAAAGTACATTGATTTTTGCAACAGCTTTAATAATGTTGATGCGGACTTTTTGGAAGGTACAACGGCAGCTGGAAAAACAACGGTTGGTGTTGGTGTCAAGTTTATGCGAGCAGTCAGCAGAAGTTCGAAGAAGTTTCATATCATTGCAGCGAAGACAGTTGGTGTAGCCGAAAAGAATATCATTAATCAGGACAACGGAATTTTAGACATCCATAAAACAGCCGTCTACTGTGGTAATGGTGACAAAGATTCGAAGATTCCTCACATCAAGTTTGAGGGGAAAATCATTTATGTATTGGGGTATGACAACAAGGAAAAATGGAAACTGGTCCTTGGTGGACAGTATGGATGTGTCTATATTGATGAGGTCAACACGGCTGACATTGAGTTTGTTCGTGAGTTGTCCACACGTAATGATTATTTGATGGCAACGCTCAATCCGGATAATCCTGATTTACCGGTCTACAAAGAGTTTATTAACAAGGCACGGCCTTACAAAAAGTACGCAGGCGATGTGCCAGAAGAAATTATGCAAGACCTATCAGAACCAGCTAACCCTAAATGGCGTTACTGGTTTTTTACGTTTAATGACAACCTATCATTGACACCAGAAGCCATCCAGAAGAAAAAGGATGCGGCACCAGTTGGGACTAAGCTCTACAAAAATAAAATTCTTGGTCTACGTGGCCGAGCAACAGGAATTGTCTTTGTTAACTTTGATAGTAAAAGACATGTGTTGAGTAAGTCTTTTGTAAAGAATACGGTCACGTTCCAGCGGTTCACAGCTGGACTAGATACAGCTTACTCAGCAAGTAGTCCGGATACAATTGCAATGATTTTCCAAGGGATATCAGATGACGGGAAGTTATATACGCTGGATGAGGAAGTCTATAACAACGCTGAGCTTGATGTGCCGATTGCTCCATCTGATACTGTGGTCAAGTTTATCAATTTCCTAGAACGCAATCGTAGTGAATGGGGATTGGCGCGTGATGTCTTTGTTGATAGTGCGGACCAAGCAACAATTACAGAATTAAACAAATACAAGCGACAATACGGCTGTCTGTATATCTTTAACAACGCTTATAAGAAAACCAAGATTATTGACCGGATCAACTTTCAAATTGGTTGGTTAGCTCAAGGTTGTTACTATGTGTTAAGTCATTGTATGAATCATATCAAAGAGCTAAACACTTACTCATGGAAAGAAGGAAAAGATGAGCCGGAAGATGCAAATGATCACACAATCAATGCGAATCAGTATGCATGGTTGCCATACAGGAAGATAATCGGAAGAAAGGAAAACTAAAGTGGGAATAATGGACATGATCAGAAAGAGTATGAGAAGCTTTCTCAAACTGGAACAGGCACAGCCAAATGTCATCACAATTACAGAGGCAATGACGTTTGAAGATAATGCAGCAAAGAACCAAATTTGGTATCGCGGTGACTCATACGAACTGGACCAGCTCTACAAGCAATTACCACATAGCAACATCAACTTTTGGGGAGCGACAAGTACTCCTGGGCAAGAAATTAGAAAGATTCACACAGGAATTCCTGGTCTTATCGTTGATAGGTTGGTAGATATCACGCTGCACGATATGAATGATTTAGACTTTGCCGAGGAAACGCAAGGAAATTTGTGGGAAGAGATTGCTGAAGATAGCAACTTCCACGATCAACTGCAGGAGGCGATTAAAGATAGTCTTGTGATGGGTGATGGTGCTTTTCGTATTTCATTTGATCCGGAACTTACAGCATTGCCTATTGTTGAATGGGTTGGTGGAGATAGAATTGAAATCATCTACAACCGTGGAAGATTGAAAGAAGTTATTTTCCGCACGCACTTCACAGAACACAGACGGAGCTATTTGCTCGAGGAAATCTACGGATATGGCTCATTAACTTATAAGCTCTACAGGGGCGAAACTGAGCTAGATATGAGCGCGACAGAGTACACCGCTAACCTTGTCGATGTGGAGTTCGATAAATCTGTTATCTTGTGCTTGCCGTTTAAGATTTACACGTCACCTAAAGTAAAAGGCCGTGGTCAATCTATCTATGATCGTAAGACTGATGCTTTTGATAGCTTGGATGAGTCTTGGAGTCAGTGGATGGATGCTCTTCGTTCTGGACGATCACGAGAGTATATTCCTGAGAACTTACTTCCTAGAGATCCTTACACAGGAGAAATTAGTAAGGGCAATCCTTTTGACCATCGTTTTATCAAGGTCGAGACGGCGATGGGGGAGGATGCCAAGAACACAATCACATTGCAACAAGCTAATATCCCGCACGAAAGTTATTTGAGTACATATGTGACTGCGCTTGATTTAGCTTTACAAGGTATTATTAGCCCGTCAACACTCGGTATCGATGTCAAGAAGCTAGATAATGCCGAGGCACAACGTGAGAAAGAAAAGGCAACTCTCTATACTCGCAATGCTATTGTGACAGCTCTGCAAGATTACCTGCCAAAGTTAATTAGTATGGTTTTGAATGCTGATAGTGTGCTTAAGAAAGAACCACTACAGAAAGTCAAGGTCGACGTGCCATTTGGTGAGTATGCTAATCCTAGTTTCGAATCACAGGTTGAGACAGTTTCTAAGGCTAAGACAGGTGGTATCATGTCGATTGAAGCGAGCGTTGAGGAGTTATACGGTGACTCAAAAGAACAGAATTGGAAAGACCAGGAAGTGGCAAGAATCAAAGCGGAGCAAGGTGTGACAGAAGTCGACGTACCATCATTGAATGAAGCTGCTAACGATTTTGAGATAGAGAAGGAGGCTAAAGATGCTGAAGACAGTGGCGATAGGACAGAGGATCTATCACATGAGTCAGAAGGAAGCGCAGGGACTTCTACAGATAGCGAGTGATAATGTAGAGTTTGGTATCTATGCTGTTGAGAAGAACAACAAGTTGGATATGCTCAACCTCAAAATGCCTAGTAAAACAGCTTTGAAACGACAATTGAGAAGTTTTAAGGCGCAAGGTTTTAAGGTGTACTGCAATGGCTTATGATGTATCTAAAGCATTTGAGCGAATCGAAAACGATCTGCTTGATTCTATGATTAGAAATCTCGGAAGGCATAAGGCAGAGGAAACTGCTGAAGGTTTTGAATGGGAACAATGGCAGGTCGCTCAATTGAAAGAGCTTGAACGATTTAAGCGATCCAATGCCAAAAAATATAGCAAAGAGTTTGCCAATATCAATAGCAAGATTTCCACAGCAATCCAAGAAGCCTATAAGCAAGGTATGGATGATGAGGAAATGTCTATCCTGGAAGCTATCAAGAACGGTTTTGAATTTAACAGTGGAAAAGATAACTTAGGGGCTTCATTTTTTGCTATCAATGAACGAAAGCTGAATGCATTACTTAACTCTATTGAACACGATATGAAGACGGCAGAGCATGCTGTATTGCGGTATACAGACGACCAGTACAGGCGTACAATATTTGATGCCCAGGTTGCAGCTAACACAGGAGCTAAGACTTACGAGCAATCAGTGGATATGGCCACCAAAGATTTTCTAAGTCGGGGAATCACATGCATCCAATACAGTAACGGTGCTATGGTCAATATCGTATCGTACGCTGACATGGCCATTCGGACAGCAACCAAAAGAGCCTACCTAATGGGTGAGGGAGTCAAGCGCCAGGAGTGGGGGGTTCATACTGTTATCTTAAACAAGCGATCGAATGCATGTCCTCTGTGTATGCCTTTTGAAGGTAAAGTATTGATTGATGATGTCTGGTCAGGAGGCAGTGCGGATGATGGTCCATATCCATTGTTAAGTTCTGCAATGGCAGCTGGTTTGTATCACCCTAACTGCAAAGATAAGCATACAACTTATTTCCCTGGAATCAGTAGCGAGCCAGAGAAAATATTTACAAATCAGGAATTGGACGACATCAAGGAAAGACAGTTGCTGGATAACAAAGTTCAGCATGCTAAGCGACAGGAGAAACGCTTTAGAAGATTATCACAGTTCAGTCTCGATAAAGACAATGTTCAGAAGTACACATTAAGGGCGGAAGAATGGTCTAAATTTAAGTCTAATGCAGAAGAAAATCTGAAATACTTTGAAGCGGAAAAAGGATACAAATTATACCAAGAGTTTTCACTCGAGAGTGATAGTGATTACAAGAAATTCATCAATCGTCAGAGATTGCCTAGAGATACTAGTGGCGTAGCTTCGAAGAAGATTTCTGCAGAGACACGACACATGTATATCGAGGCGACTCGAAAAAAATTCAAGGATGGTACAGAGCTTGGACAAGCCTTGTTTGCAAGATTAGCCGACCAGTCGGCGATTGCAACTATTGCAGAAACAGGAGTTGTGAGATATGAATCTGGAAAACTCTTCCTGAACATGTATAAGGACGTAGACGACCCTCGCGGACCTGGTACTGGTTATTTCCATGAATTTGGTCACCAAATAGATGAGAAGCTGGGTTGGGAATTCACAAAGGATAAAAAAATACTGCAACTTCTGCGTAAAGACTTTATCAATTTATCTGACGAGACTATTTTCGAAGCAATCCATATCAACGATAAAGCCTCTTCGGCATCTGATATATTAGGAGCGTTGAGTGAAGGTAGAATACAAGGTAAGTATTCGCACTCGCTCGTTTACTGGGAGAAAAAAGGAAATATCGAGAGCGAGTTTTTTGCGCATGTGTTTGAGGCACAATTTGATAGTGAACGAAGAGAAATACTTGAAAAAACCTTTCCTGAGAGTTATAATTATGTTATAAATAAACTAAAGGAGAGGTAGTCATGCGGATTATCGAAAGCTATCTACGTGTAGCAGAAAAAGCAGATACATTCAGCGACATCTTTGGGTATCGTTTAGTAGCCCCGATTTTTCCTGCAGCGGCTATCTACGGACCACAAGAAGAGAGTGATATCTTTGAAGCAAAACTAGATAAATGTATCAAAGATCAATACGATTATTTTGCAGATGAGTACGGCTATGATTCAGATGAGAAAAGACGTAGACTGCAACGTGAGAAGTATGTATTTTACGATTGTTAATATCACAGAGCGCCTACAAGGTGCTTTTTTGTACTCAGAAACAAGGAGGTAACTATACGTAAGAAAGATTACAATAAATTACTGTAAATAGCTATAAACCGCGTCGAATTCGAGGCGGTTTTTCTTATACTCTAATTTTTGTCCGAAGACTAAAAACTACGTGGAGACACCAGTGACAATAACTGAAATAGGGAGACACCCTTAAAACTGAAAGGAGAACGCTATGTTCAAACGCAAACTATTTTTCCATAATGCAGATACAGGAACTGGCTCTGCAGGTGGACAAGACACGTCAAGCCAAACTCAACCAGCTAGCACTCCTGAGATTGACTATGACAAAATCGCTAGCATTGTCGAAGGCAAGCAAAAGGTTGCTGAAGACACCGTGCTAAAAAATTACTTTAAGCAGCAAGGATTGAGTGGTGAAGAAATGGCTCAAGCTATTACTGCTTTTAAGTCGCAGAAAGCTGATGCAACACCAGACGTCACATCACTACAGCAACAGTTAACGCAGGCACAAGCAAGTGCATTGCAAGCTAATTTAGAGCGAAATCTACAATTAGCAGCAATCGAGGAAGGATTGCCTGTTGGTGTACTACCTTATGTGATGAAATTGGCTGATACATCAACTCTCACACTTGAATCGAAACCAGAAGATTTCAAAGCTATTGTCGCAAAAGTTTTGGAAGACGTTCCTGCACTGAAGCCAAATAAAGAAGAGTCAACTGGGTTTCAACAAATCGGATCTACCGGTAAAACACAACAAACTAACCAAACTGATGCCATTGCTGCAGCGTTTGGTCTTTAAGAAAAAGGAGAATTAAATTATGACAGTTTATAACTACGCAGAACAATTCGAACAAGCTTTGCATCAAAAATATGCAAAAGAGCTTGCGTCTGTAGATTTGTTTAACTCAAATCCGCAAGTGAAATTTATCAACGCTCAAACAATCAAGCTGCCAAATATCACAGTGTCTGGTTACAAAGACCACAATCGTCAAACTATCGGTTTTAATTCTGGAACAATCTCAAATGATTGGGAACCAAAGAAACTCGAACATGATCGCGACATCGAATTTGCAATCGATCCTATGGATGTTGATGAAACAAACCTTGTCGTTTCTATTGCCAATGTCCAAAATACTCTGGAAACTGAACAAGGTATTCCTGAAAAAGATTGCTACGTGTTCTCAAAACTCTACACAGAAGCAGGCAAGTATACTGCTAACGGTGCTACTATCGACACTACAACATTGACTGCAGAAAATATCTTGCAAAAATTTGATGACGCCATGGAAAAAATGGACGAAGCAGGTGTACCGTCTGAAGGTCGCATTTTGTATGTCACTCCAGCTGTCAACAAGCTCTTCAAACAGGCTAAAGACATCCAACGTGTGCTAGGAGTGAATGGTTCAAATGGCGACGTCAAACGCTCTATCTATAGCCTTGATGACGTTAAAATCAAACAAGTGCAATCAGCTCGCATGAAATCACAATACAACTTTACAAATGGTTGTGTCGCAACAGATGAAGCAAAACAAATGAACTTCATCTTGATCCACCCATCTTGTGAAGTTGCTCGTGAAAAATACTCTTACATCAAAGTATTTACACCAGGGCATGACTCGCGTACAGCTGACAACTATTTGCTCCAATCTCGCTTCTACATGGATGCATTCTTGATCAAGAATAAAGCAGCTGGTATCTTTATCAACGCGATAGCGTAAGAAAGGATGGTGTAGTATATGGTATTAAAAGCAATTAAAGGCGCTCGCGTCTATGATATCGATGAGTCAGCGATCAATGATTTTGTTGGTCGTGGCTTTGAAATCTATGAAGATGGTGAATTAAAATATGGTGAATCTGTCGACAAGGTTTCAAAAGAGGAGTACGAAAAAGTTTTGGATGACTTGAAAAAAGCTAATGCTGAAATCAAGAAGCTGAAAGAATCTAAGGAGTAACAGTCATGTATGCTAGTCCAGATTATTACAAAAAGACGTTTGTTGGTGTGATTTCTGCTGATTCAGAAGTTCTGGCTAGTAAACTTAAATCAGCTTCTGACAAGATTGATATACTTACGTTCAATCGAATCCGTGGCATTGGATTCGACAATCTAACACCATTTCAGCAGGAAGTTATCCGAAAGGCTTGTTGTCAGATTGTTGACTTTGAGGAGGTTAATGCTGATTTGATAGCTACTACAGTTTCAAACTACAGCATTAATGGTGTGTCAATGCAATTTGGATCAAATTGGAATATTGCTACAGAACAAGGTATTGTTATTTATCGCAAAACCTATGAACTTTTAAAACAGACAGGATTGACGAGGAGGGTTATTTGATGAAATTTCCACAACTTGTCTTATCTCAATTTTGCCAGACGCCAATCACAGTCACAGTCAATCAAGAAGGAGTTTCTGAAGACGGCGAACCTTTGGAGGCGTTCAGAGCAAATCTAAAGTGCAATTATCAGGACAGTGTCAAAACAGTCCTAACTGAACAGAAGAAGCTGGTCCAAATTACTGGGTCAGCTTATTTCGTTGGTGATATTGCACCGTATTTGCCTACATTGAGCGGTGGGACTGCAATTGTATTTGGTATTGTCAGGAGGATTGTGGACAGCCGGAAAGCTAGAAATCCAGATGGGACTGTTAACTATACCTATATCGGATTGGAGTGATGCTATGTTTGTGAATTCTACAGTCAAGCTAGATTTTGGCACTATCCGCAAACTGGAAAGGGCTCAAATCATAGCACTGGAACAGACTGCTGAATACCTGCATACAGAAGTTGTGCAGGCGCAGGTAGTGCCTTTTGATAAAGGTGTGTTGCAAGGTGATGCAATGGCTCCAGACTACTCACGTTCATCCCAAGGTGTAGTAAGCCTGGTACATTCCACTCCTTACGCAAGACGATTGTACTTTCATCCTGAATATCAATTCCAGACGAAAGAAAATCCTCATGCAAAAGGGAAGTGGTTTGAAGCCTGGGCTGATGGTGGCAAGAAGTCATACAGAATAAAACAAGCCTACGGGCGACTTTACAAACAAATCACGGGGGTTTAAGCATGATTACACTAGCTGAAGTCCGTGACTGGATTAAAACATTTAATGCAGCGAATAACTACTACATTGGCAAGCTCGATAATAAGCAAGAAAACAGTATAGGCATCTATCAACGAAAGACAATCGATGGTCCTCGGATAGCAATCGGAGGCAGAACACTGGCAAGCTATGAAGTCAAATCAATCAGCATCTTAATTCACTGGAACAAGAATGCGAATGAGACTGAGAAGCGTGCTCAGTACCTCTACAATCGTCTATTTAAGGCTGAATCGGTTGTTATCGGTGGAACACCTATTAAGATGATTGCCTTATTACAGAACGAGCCTGTGGATGTAGGAACAGATGATAATAACGTGTATGAGCGTGTTATCGAGCTTGATTTATATTACGAAAGAGAAAGAGAGGGCAACTAATGGCTCAGAAAACTGGGGTATTCCCCGTATATGAAAACCAGTTCCAAGTAAATAAAGGAACTGCAGGAGTTGAATCACTTGTTGATATTGCAGACATGGAATCATTCTCAGTATCATTTGACAATGGTGTTGAAGAATGGAAACCATTTGACCAAAAAGGTTGGACACGTCGTTTGATGACTGCGAAGTCAGTTACAATTTCTGTTTCTGGTAAACGAAACGTAGGTGATGCAGGTAACGACTACATTGCAGGTCTTGCGTTTAAAAATGGTCGCGATTCTGAAGCGGACTTCCAATGGACTTTCCCAGACGGAAACAAAATCAAATTTAAAGACGCGGTTATCAATCTTAAGGATTTTATCTCGGGGGATTCAACCGGTGTCGCACCATTGTCATTTGACGTCATGTCAAATGGTAAACCGGAAGTGGTGCCAGCAGGTTAATTTAGAGGGTTTCGACCCTCTTTTTATTTTAAGGAGGAAATATGGCTGAAGCTGAAGAAACCAACGCAACAGCAACCATGGCTTTTATTGATATCGATACAGGTATCGAATACAAGGCTGGAGATACCGTTGATCTAAGTGGTAAATCCAAAGAACGAATCGAAGCTATGGCAACCAAAGAAAATCGAACTGGTCAAGTACTGATCAACATTTTATCTGAAGAAAAGGAAACCGAATAATGTCAAAAGTAATTGATATCACAGAAAAACTCAATTTTGAAGAAAATCCAAAATTGAAAATTAAAGATGCTGAAATTGAAGTCAATACAGATGCAACAACTGTACTGACTCTGATGCAGACTATCGGTGATGAAGAAGGAACTCCATCTGCCAAAAAAATGATGGAAATGTTTGAGCTCATCTTCCCTGAAAATAGTCGAAAAACACTTGATAAAATGCGTTTGAATTTTGCTGATTTAACTACAGTTATTGAAGCAGCGATGACATTGGTCATGGGAGAAGAAGTGGGAGAACAGTGAGCCATACTATGACCTATTTGAGGATTTCGATTTAATCGTCAGTTCTCTTAGGACACAGTATGGCTTATCTGTATACTCTAATGAATTTAAGAATATGAAGTGGAAAGAGTTCAAGGCTCTCTTAGCTGGTTTGTCCGGAGAAACACCGCTTGGTCGAATCGTCCAAATTCGAAGCGAAGATGACCCCAAAATGCTAGAGGTATTTTCAGAAGGTCAGCACCGTATTCGAAATGAGTGGAGATTGAAACTTGCCAAAGAGAAAACAGAACAAGATTTGACTCAAGTTCTTGAAGAATTAAAACAAGCCTTTGTTGAGATGGCTAAGTAGGAGGTGATAGCTATTGGCACAAACAGTTGGCCAGATTGGTCTTGACCTTGTCGTCAACGACAAACAATTTAAAGGGCAGATGAGTGGCTTGCAAGGAATGGCGACGAAAGCTGCCAAGATGCTTGCAGGAGCATTTGCAATCAAGAAACTTGTTGATTTCGGAGCTCAAGCTATCAAGCTCGGCTCAGATCTCAACGAAGTACAAAACGTTGTTGACGTTGCTTTCCCACGCATGAGCAAGCAAGTTGATGACTTTGCAAAACAAGCTATGTATACCTCTGGGCTATCAGAGACCATGGCAAAACGATACACCGGTACATTCGGTGCTATGACTAAAGCTTTTGGTTTTAACGAACAGAAAGCTTACGAGATGTCGACAGCCTTAACTAGTTTAGCGGGCGATGTGGCATCTTTTTATAATATTAGTCAAGATGAAGCCTACACAAAGCTGAAATCAGTCTTTACTGGTGAAACAGAGACACTTAAAGATCTAGGCGTGGTCATGACTCAATCAGCACTTGATGCCTACGCAATGGCTAATGGATTTGGAAAGACGACACAAGAAATGTCTGAGGCTGAAAAAGTTGCTTTGCGATTTGCATTTGTAACAGACAAGCTTTCACTGGCTAGTGGCGACTTCGCTAGGACATCTGATAGTTGGGCTAACCAAGTTAGAATTATGAAGCTACAGTTCGAAAGCTTTATGGCAAGCGTCGGAGTTGGCTTGATTAACATTTTTACCCCAGTTATCAAAGTTATTAACTTTTTGCTCAGTAAATTGCTGACAGTAGGTAATGCTTTTAAAGCATTGACGGAGCTATTTACTGGCAAGAAGTCTATGAAAGGCTCCGGTATCCAAGAGACAGCTGATGCAGTTGGTAATTTAGGAGAGGCTTCTGATGGTGCAGCAGGAGGAGCTGGCAACTTAGGAAAAGCCGCCAAAGGAGCCGGAAAGGCTGCGGATGGAGCTGGTAAAGCAGCTAAGAAAGCTGCTCAAGAAATGAAATCTCTCATGGGATTTGACCAAGTCAATAAACTATCTGACTCATCCGATAGCGGAGATGGTGGTGGAGATTCTGGAGGCAGTCCTGGTGATTCAGGCGGCGGAGGTGGTGGAACACCTAAAGGCGCTGAAGTCGATATGGGGAAAATTGCTGAAGGTGGGAATCAATTAGACGGTCTATTTGATAGATTATTTAAACGATTGCTTGAACTCGTCAAATTGTTCCAGAATGGTTTCAGCGCTTCATTTAGATTCGATGGTGTTGAACGCCTTCAGAGTGCTTTAAAACGAATTGGCGAAGTACTTCAAGAGATTTTTACAGATCCAAAAGTTGTTGCTTCTTTTCAAACTATGCTTGATAAGATAGCTTATGCTCTAGGGCAGTTTACTGGCTCGATAGGGACTGTTGCTCTTGGGATAGGAGTCTTTATAGCCGAAAGTATAGCTAATGGCTTAGAACGCCAAAAAGAGCATATTAAAGGCGCTTTAGTATCCCTATTTACGAATATAGGTGGCATTGCAGAATCAGCTGGAAATATCGTCCAGATTTTATCAAATGCATTCTATGATGTCATCACATCGTCTGGAGCAGTAAGAATTGGCAGTGCGATTGTATCTGCAATTTTAAGTATCGGTTCAACGATTATTGATGTTGGTAGTAGCTTAGGTCGGGACCTTATGAAAGGATTAGAGATAATCGTTTCGGATAATGCCCCTGGATTAGTTAAGTTTTTAGCTGGTGCGTTAGAGAAGTTAGCACCATTGTTTGAAACAATTGCAAAAGCTGTTGATGAATTAGGGAATATAATTAAGCGTAACTATGACAATGTTGTTAGTCCGTTTATTATTGGTTTTTCTAAAGGATTATCTAAGCTAATCGGACCTATCACTGCATTTGCTACGGTATGGAAAACAATAGAATTCGCTTCAATGATAGAACAAGCCGGCGGACTTCCGGCTGTTTTTGCTAACGTTAAGACTGCATTCGATAATGTTGGAACAGCAATTCATGCCGTAACAATTGCTAAAGTAAAAGATATTGCAGAAACTGCCATCCTAAACGCAATGTATGCAAAGGATTTTGTGGTTAATACAGCAACATTGATTGCCGAAAAAGGTCGAGAGGTGATTGCTTGGGGATTAAGTACTGCGGCTAAAGTTGCTGATACTTCAGCTAGTTTTGCAGCAACCGCAGGAGCAACAGCATTGAGCGCTGCGACGTGGGCACTCAATGCAGCAATGGCAGTATTGACAAGCCCAATAACCCTAGTTGTTGGAGCAGTGATTGCCTTAGTTAGTGTTGGAGTACTACTCTATCAAAACTGGGATATTATCAAAGCAAAATGTATTGAGATCTGGGGTGCTGTCCAAGAATGGTTTAATCAGGTTTGCGCTAATATTGCGAACTTTTTTAGTAATTTGTGGACAAAGACCAAAGAAGTGTTTGCCCCTGTTTCTCAATGGTTCAAGGATAAATTTAAACAAGCCTGGGATGGCATTGTTGCTATCTTTACTGGTATTGGTTCTTGGTTTTCTCAACGCTACAATGAATTAAAAAGCAATCTTGCTTCTATTCCTGATTGGTTCAAAGACAAATTCCGCAACGCGTGGACAGGTTTGACAGGTATCTTCAATCCTATTGCAAGTTGGTTTGCAGGGAAGTGGAGTAATATCCAATCTGCTCTTGCTAGTATACCAGGGTGGTTTTCTTCAAAATTCAGCGAAGCATATAACAATGTCAAGAATGCATTTTCGGGCATTATCGGGTTCTTTAGCGGACTTTGGGGGCAAATACGCTCAACGTTTACTCACGTTGGAACCATGGTTGGAAGCGCCATTGGCGGTGCTGTACGTAGCGTTATTAACGGGGTGCTTGGCACGGTGGAAAGCACAATTAATAGTGGTATCGGATTGCTTAATAGTGCTATTGGCGTGATTAATAAATTACCTGGTGTAAGTATCGGTGGCTTTAGTTACATTGGACTACCTCGACTTGCTCAAGGTGGCTTTGTTAAGGCCAATACACCGCAAATTGCCATGATTGGTGATAACAAGCATTACGGTGAGATTGTTGCTCCGGAAAATAAAATGCTTGAAATGGCACGTCGTGCAGCGGAATTGTCAAATAATGGCGGTGGACCAGAAGTTCTAGCCTTACTGACACAGTTGTTGCAAGCGGTTCGTGCTCTTGATTTGACAATTGATGGTGATAAAATCACCAAGAAGATTGTAGATAAAATCAATGAAATTGCAATTAAAACAGGGGAATCCCCCCTCATGATTTAGGAGGTATGCATGAGTGAAATATCAGTAGGTGGAGTAGCTCTTGCTTCTCCAGTTGAAATCAGCATCAACAATGAGATTATCTGGTCATCTTCCACAGGTCGTAGTGCTAGTGGCTTGATGACGGGTGACGTCATTGCAGAAAAACGTACATTTTCCATCAAATGGGGAATTATCACAGAAGCAGAAAGAAATCTTATCAAGTCTAAATTGGTAGCCGGATTTTTTATTGCGAACATTTTAGGACAGTCTATCACTGGTTATCGCGGAACTATTACAGAGACAGTAATGGGGCGTCTGAGCGACGGTGTGACCTATTACAACGGCTTATCTGTATCTATTATCGAGCAGTAGGAGGAATTATGCTAGAAGTAACATCAGATTATATCAAAGCAATAGAGAACCATCTGCGCGTGTTTGAGGCTAACTTTGACTTAAATGGTAAGAGATACACAAAAACCAAAATTGCATCAGCTACTTACGACAGTTCCATCGGTAATAGTAATGATTTTACAATTGGTGGTGGGTACATCAATAGTCTAGAAATTGAAATTAAAGAGATTATTGAAGGTCTGCAAGAAATGATGCCGGCAACAATGTCGGTAGCTATTGCGGGCAAAACCGTCCCACTTGGCAAGTTTTTTGTCACCGAGGTCAAGCTAAATCGTAATGATAAAAAGACAAAAATTAAGTTACAGGATGAGTTTGTTAGATTGTCTGGTGCTTATGATAGTCAGCTTACTTATCCAGCTTATACAAGGGATATTTTAGCTGAAATCGTGAGACTGACAGGTATTACGACAGATACTAATATCCAATTAGTAAATGATCAAGTTGCGAAGAAACTAGAAAAAACAAGTTATCGTGAGACCTTAGTTTACTTGGCGCAATTATCAGGAAGCTTTGTTAGATTTAATCGTAATGGGAAGCTTGATTTTATCAAGCTAAAGACAACATCAAGACATATTACCAAAGATATGTACAGACCTGGTGGATTAGAACGTGATGAGATACCTTACAGGTTGAAAGGTATTGAGTGTGAGTCTGCTGATAAGGTTGTGTATAAATCAGGATTGTCCACAGGTAATATTATGAAGTTAAAAAATCCATGGGTTACACAAGAAATTCTGGACCGTGTCTTCAATGAATACCGTGATTTTAACTTTTATCCATATACATTGTCCTGGCGTGGTGATATGGCCATGGAATCCGGTGACTGGGTTACAGTACACTGGGATGAAAATATCTATTTTGATATTCCAATGCTGTCCTACAAACTTTCGTTTGATGGTGGTTTATCTGCCCATAGTAGTGGAAATGCTGCTGGAGTTGCACAAGGTACTTATAAATATAAGGGGTCCATGCAACGTCAAATAGAGTATTTGGACGAACTTATCACTAAACAAGGTAGTATGTACCTTGATACATCAAGCCCTACCAAACCCAAAAATGGAGATATATGGTTTAAACCTAATGGTGGCTATGTTGAAATGTGGGAACGTGTAGAAGGTTCATGGGTTAAAAAGGCAGACAGCGCTAATGTCGGAGAAATTGTCAATACGATAACCACTGATGAATTGCTAGCAAAAAAAGTTTCTGCAGCAATTGGTAATTACATTACGTTAAATGCCAAAAATATAACTGCTGGAGATCTGGATTTAGCACGTTTGCGAATCATGAATGGTTTGCAAGAGATTGTTTCCGTACGTGACGGCAAAGTTGTGATGAACATTGATAAGCTCACTATCAATGCTCAAGATGTAGCGACGAAAGAAGATCTAAAAAAAATTGAACTGACTCCTGGACCCCAAGGGGAACGTGGGCAACAGGGAGTGCCTGGTATCCAAGGGTTGCGAGGCCCGAAAGGAGACCAAGGCGTTCCTGGGCCTAAAGGCGAGAAAGGAGAAACAGGGGCAAGAGGACCTCAAGGAGAGCGTGGTTTGCAAGGACTCCAAGGTTTGCAAGGTGCTAAGGGTGACCAAGGTATTCCAGGAGTTAGAGGAGCGGACGGACGTACACAGTACACTCACATTGCCTACGCCGATACTATCTCGGGTAGTGGATTTAGTTTTTCAGGACAAGGTAAGGCGTTTATAGGCGTTTATCAAGATTTTACTGAAAACAATAGCAACAATCCCACGAAATATTTATGGACAGAATGGCGTGGTCGTGATGGTGCTGATGGACTGCCAGGCAAACCAGGAGCAGATGGTAAGACGTCATATTTTCACGTAGCTTATGCCTCTAGTGCAGACGGATCACGTGAATTTAGTTTAGAGGATAATAACCAGCAATATATGGGATATTACTCCGACTTTACTGCAGCGGATAGTAGAGATCGAACAAAGTATAGATGGTTTGACCGACTAGCTAATGTTCAAGTAGGAGCGGAAAATCGATATAGCTCTTCCTCCACAGTATCCGGATATCTTTCGCAGGGTGGACAGATTAGTAAAGCACAGGGTGATAATAATGAGCGGACCTCTGACTTTATCGATATTGAAGGTATCACTAACTTAATTCTTCAATTATGGGTAACTGTTCCTGCTAAGGGAATGCCTTGGCATGCTTGGCAATTCTTTAACGGAGACAAGCAGGCTATGGGAAATAGAGGTACCGGGATTGACTCGTATACGGTCCAAGCTCGTTACTGGCATATTACCAACTTAATTAAGGTACCTGCAGGTGCTAAGTATATTAAGGTATCTGCTCGAATGTATAACGACGCTAAAATTAAATTAGAAATAGGCAATGTACCTACCGACTGGTCTCCGGCTCCGGAAGATGTTCAGAGGGATATAGACTCTAAAGCTGATCAAGGGCTGACACAGGAACAATTAAATTCTCTAGCTGAAAAAGCTCAACTTCATGACATAGAGCTAAAAGCTAAAGCAACAATGGATCAGTTCAGTGAGTTAGAAAAAGCCTATAATGCTTTTGTAAAATCAAATGCAGAAAGCCAAAAAAAATCTGAATCTGATTTAATCGAAGCGGGCAGAAGAATTGAGTTTTTATCAATAGAATTTGGTGGCTTGAAAGAGATGAAAAAGTTCATCGATACCTATATGAGTGCTTCAAATGAGGGGCTCATCATTGGAAAGAACGATGCTAGTTCATCAATCAAAGTCAGTCATGATAGGATTTCCATGTTTTCTGCAGGTAAGGAGGTAATGTATATTTCGCAAGGCGTAATCAATATTGACAACGGTATTTTCACCGCGTCAATTCAAATTGGACGCTTTAGAACAGAACAGTATTATCTTGACAAAGATGTGAATGTTGTTCGATATGTAGGAGGTTAAAAAGAGGAAAATGACTAAATTTATCAATTCTAGTGGCCCATTGCACTTGAATATTTATATTGAACAAGTTAGTCAGGACATTGCTAACAACTCCTCTAGAGTTAGTTGGAGAGCTACCGTAGACCGAGATGGAGGTTACCGAACTTGGAACGCAGAAAATGGAAGTGTTTTGTCTGTATGGTTAAATGGTTCAAGTGTATATAAGAGCAATTTAAGTTTCGAGACAGAGGGACAAGAAACGACTCTCGCGTCTGGTGAAGCTACTATTCCTCACAACAGTGACGGAACAAAGACTATGTCTGTCTGGGCATCTTTTGACGCTAACAACGGAATTCATGGCAACATTACAATTTCGACGAATTATACATTCGACAAAATTCCTAGGTCTACGCAAATTTCTAGCTTAGAAGGAAATCGAAATTTAGGCTCACTTCATACCGTTATATTCAATCGAAAAGTTAACTCATTTACTCATCAAGTCTGGTATAGAATTTTTGGAAGCGAATGGATTGACCTAGGGAAGAACCATGGGACAAGTGTATCCTTTACCCCGTCTTTAGATCTTGCTCGACACTTACCTAAATCTAGTTCCGGACTAATGGACATCTGTATTCGAACATATAATGGGTCTACTCAAATTGGAAGCGATGTGTACTCTAATGGATGGCACTTTAAAATCCCAGACAGTGTAAAACCTACCTTCACAGGTCTTTCATTAACTGATATGAATACGGTCGCAAGACGGCTTTTGAGTGGAAATGACTTTTTACAAATCATTTCAGATATCCAAGTAAACTTCAACAATGCGTCTGGCGCCTATGGATCTACTATTACAGGATATCGAGCTGAAATTGTTAATAAAAAAATGGTCGTAACTAAAAACGGTGGTAGTTTTGGTATCATGAACTTTAGCGGTTTAGCTACTATTCGAGCTTATGTTGTCGATAGTCGGGGTAAACAATCAGATACTAAAGATATTACTATCAACGTGATTGAGTATTATGCCCCCTCCTTTAGCTTCTCCGCACTTAGAACTAGAGGCAATCCAAATACATTGCAAGTGTTAAGAAATGCCCGAATAGCCCCTATAATGCAGTCAGGAAAGCAAAGGAATGTAATGTCCTTAACTTTCAAAGTTGCTCAGATAGGTAATGAGAATTTCACGGATGATAATGGGAGTGCATCTGGTAATTTTACAAGTATTCATACATTGACTAATTCAGCTGCTAACATGGCGGGGAATTATCCATCGAATAAATCCTTTGTGATTATTGGTAAGCTTGAGGACAAGTTTACAAGCGTTGAATTTTCAGCTACTGTTGCAACTGAAAGCGTAGTAATGTCCTATGATAAGAACGGGCGTGTTGGCATCGGTAAGGTTGCTGAGTTCGGTAAACCTGGTTCTTTAGACGTTCTGGGTGATATCTACGCAGACAACAAGCCTATCCAACAGCATCAGTTGACAAAAAATGGAGGAAACTCCTTGAGCGCTGAGATTGATTGGAACAACTACACAGATTCAGGCCAATACATGGGCTACAATCTATCAAATTCTCCAACCGGAGGGAATCCATGGAAACATGTGCAGGTTTTTAAGCATAATGATAACTGGGTAGTTCAAGTAGCTTATGATTTCTCAGGACAATTTTTAACAGTTAGAGCTAAAAGCAATGGTAATTGGACACGTTGGGTTGAGTATGCTAAAAAAGATGAGGTTTTATTAAAAACAGAAAGTAGTCCGACAGCCTGGCAAAATGCCAATTTACAAAATGGATGGGGTCATCATAGGGACTATGGGAATGTTCAATTTTCAAAAACATTTGACGGTATTGTGTATTTAAAAGGTACTTGTAAAGGCGGAAAGACTATCCGTGAGTCAATTATCTTTACTTTGCCTGAAAATTTCAGACCATCCACAATATTATATAAGACCGCACTAAATAATGATTATGGTTCTGCGGTTATCGGAATCTATCCAGGAGGTAACGTAGTCGTCAAAGGAAACGTTGATGCTACTTGGCTCAACTTTGATAATGTATCTTTCAAAATTTAAGGAGGAACTATGAAATTAGAGTACGGGACAAAGTCCCAAGAATTTGACGCAAGCGGCAAAGAATTCGCTACAAAGGTCACACTTGTTAATTCAGATGGTGCTATCGTACCTATCATGCTACCGGCTGATAAAATCAGCTTGTCCAATACTGAGCTTTTTGAGTTAGCTCTGGAGGCCCTTTATCAAGAGAATTTCCCACAACGTGCCGAAAACGAGAAGTTCAATAAGGTAGATGAACAAATCCAGAAAAACAAAGAGATGACCGCAAAGATGGAGCAAGCGACCGTGGAAAACAAGGAGAACCTTGACACGGTTTCAGCTATTACTGAGGTTCTCATCGCCCTAGCCATCTCTCAAAATGGGGGTATGCCTACTTATGCTTACAACAAAGTGGCTGAGTTCATCAAACCGCTTGTTAAAAGTACACGGTATGGAAACGGCGATATCATCGCTATGCCATATCCGTTTGATACAAATCCTAAATGGCCGAGTGGAACCAAGACAATCTTCAAGTTCCAGATGCAACCGTCCGAAGGGTACACTTGGAAAGAACAGGCTCTTGCTGAGATGCTTCAGCAAGGTGTGTTGACCGTGGTCATGCCACGTATTGAGTAAAAGGAGGTTATATGCCAATAGAACACGCAGAAAGAATTGCCCAAAGCCAAGTTGCCTGGGCTATTTTGTTTATTTTATTATTCGGCTTCGTTATTCGCTATCTGATTAAGACATCAGACAAGCGAGAGAAGAAGATTATGGATTTGCACGAGCAATCAAAGGCCGACTCTAACAGACGAGAAGAGCGTTTGATGACTCACCTGGAAAAAACTACTACAGAATTAACCACAATCACTCACGCGGTCGGAGATATTCAAAAAGAAATGGTCCGCATGAACGACCGCATGGAAGAAATCGAAAAAGGAGAATAACACATGCAACAAATTACTGAAATCATTATCGCTTCAGCTACTGGAATCTTGACTGTTTTGGCTGGTATCGCGGTCAAATCGATTAAGGATTTTTTGATTAAAAAAGGCGGTGAAAAGACCATCAAGATTGTCGAAATCCTTGCTAAGAACGCGGTCAACGCTGTGGAGCAAGTAGCTCAAGAGACAGGCTTCAAGGGCGAGGAAAAGCTGGAACAAGCCCGTACGAAAATCCGTGCTGAACTCAATAAGTACAATATCAGCATGACTGATAAGGACTTGGATACATTCGTTGAGTCAGCAGTCAAACAGATGAATGATGCGTGGAAAGGGGAATAATAATGGATATTGATACAAGTAGACTAAGAACTGACTTACCACAAGTGGGGGAGCAACCATACAGACAAATTCATGCACACTCAACAGGAAATCCGAATTCAACTGCTCAAAATGAAGCAGACTACCACATGCGCCGTCCTGTTGATTCAGGATTCTTCTCGCATGTCGTTGGTAACGGTCGAGTGATGCAGACCTGGTATACAGACATGGGGGCATACGACGTAGGAGGTGGCTGGAACGTTGAAGGATACGGCCAAGTTGAACTGATTGAGAGTCATGAAACCAAGGAAGAGTTCATGCGTGATTATAAGCTCTATGTTGAGCTTTTGCGAAACCTTGCAGACGAAGCTGGCATTCCGAAAACACTTGACTCTGACAGTCTAGCAGGAATCAAGACACATCAGTATTGTACATACAATCAACCTCGAAATTATTCTGACCATGTGGATCCATACCCTTATCTGGCCAAATGGGGCATCAGCCGTGAGCAGTTCAAGAAAGACATTGAAGGTGGCCTATCTGAAGCAGGTTGGAAACAAAATGGCACTGGATGGTGGTGGGAGGAGTCAGATGGCTCTTATCCTACAAAACGCTGGAAGAAAATCAATAATGAGTGGTTCTACTTTGATGAACGTGGCTATTGCTTAATCAATCGTTGGTTCAACGATGGTAAAGACTGGTTCTATCTTGATAAGCGTGGGGCAATGGTCACAGGATGGATGTTTCTTAACCATCGCTGGTATTTCTTCAAGTCAGATGGACGTATGGCCACTGGATGGGTAAAATATCGAGAAACTTGGTATTTTATGGAAGAAAAAGATGGTTATATGCTATCTAAACAGTTCATTAAGTCAGGCGATGGCTGGTACTATTTGAAGGCGAACGGTGAACTTCACACAGATCCAGCATTCAAAACCGAACCAGACGGGCTTATCACTATAGTTGATAAATCAAAAGAAGAAAACAAATAAAACAGAAAGACTTTCAAATTAGATTACACCAACCGCAGGCTCGGGCTTGCGGTTTTTTTGTTTGGCCTGAAATACGCTTGACAATCGCTTGAAGTCCCTGAAAATCCTTTATAGATAGAGGGTTAGGAGCACTCTTTTTCGCTTGAATATCTTTATTTTGTTCTGAAGTTTTGAAAAAAGTGAGGGGCAAAAAAGGGGCAAAAATGTCGTAAACCTCTGTGAATCGATGTAAAAATTCAACTTTAATCTCGTTTTAAAGCTCTAAAATCCAATGTATTGTAAAATGGTGTAAATTTATGTATCAACTATAATTGTTGTGTGCTCTTTTTTTCGTGCTTTTTCCGAATAAATAAGATAGAATAATCTAGAATAAATGATAATAGAAAAGAGAAGATGATGAAAATTCGTGGTTTTGAATTGGTTTCTAGTTTTACAGATGAAAATTTATTGCCCAAGCGTGAGACAGCGCATGCGGCTGGTTACGACTTAAAGGTTGCTGTGCGTACAGTTATCGCTCCAGGAGAGATTGTATTGGTTCCGACAGGGGTTAAGGCTTATATGCAGCCGACTGAGGTGCTCTACCTCTATGATCGTTCTTCAAATCCTCGTAAGAAGGGATTGGTTTTAATTAATTCAGTTGGGGTTATTGATGGGGATTATTATGGAAATCCTGGGAATGAAGGACATATTTTTGCGCAGATGAAGAATATAACAGATCAAGAGGTTGTTCTTGAAGTGGGAGAACGTGTTGTCCAGGCTGTCTTTGCTCCTTTCTTAATTGCAGATGGAGATGCGGCTGATGGCGTTCGAACTGGTGGATTTGGATCGACAGGGCACTAAAATGAAGATTATCTTTGTACGTCATGGGGAGCCAGATTATTGTGAGTTAGAGGAACATTCTTATACGGGATTTGGGATAGATTTGGCACCCTTGTCTGAGAAGGGACGGCAACAAGCCCAGAAACTGAGCACCAATCTTTTACTCCCTTCAGCTGAAATAATCATATCTTCTTCAGTCACAAGAGCTTTAGAAACGGCTTTTTATGTGGTTTGTGCTACGGGACTTCCTTTGAGAGTGGAGCCATTATTACATGAATGGCAGGTCTATGAAAGTGGCACAGATAATTTTGAAAAAGCTCGTACTATGTTTCTAGAAAATAAGGGGGAGTTACTTCCTAATAGTATTATTCAATATGAGACAGCTACGGAGATGAAGTCTCGTTTTCTAGAATGCATGGCTAAGTATCGAGATTACCAGACCGTGATAGTGGTAACTCACAACATGCTCATGCGCCAGTTTGTGCCAAATGAGAAGATTGATTTTTGCCAAGTAATTGAGTGTGAGTTAGAGATATAGAAAGAGGTTTATCATCGCAAAGAAAAAAGCGACATTTGTATGTCAAAATTGTGGGTATAATTCCCCTAAATATCTGGGACGATGTCCTAACTGTGGGTCTTGGTCTTCCTTTGTAGAAGAGGTTGAGGTTGCCGAGGTCAAGAATGCGCGTGTATCCTTGACAGGTGAGAAAACCAAGCCCATGAAACTGGCTGAGGTAGCTTCTATCAACGTTAATCGAACTAAGACGGACATGGAGGAATTCAATCGTGTACTTGGAGGCGGAGTGGTACCAGGAAGTCTCGTCCTAATCGGTGGGGATCCTGGAATCGGGAAATCGACCCTTCTCCTACAAGTCTCAACCCAGTTGTCTCAAGTGGGGACAGTTCTCTATGTCAGTGGGGAGGAGTCTGCCCAGCAGATTAAGCTACGAGCAGAGCGCTTGGGGGATATTGATAGCGAGTTTTATCTCTATGCAGAGACCAATATGCAGAGTGTTCGAGCTGAGGTGGAGCGCATCCAACCAGATTTTCTCATTATTGACTCAATTCAAACCATTATGTCTCCTGAGATTTCAGGGGTGCAGGGGTCTGTTTCTCAGGTGCGTGAAGTGACAGCTGAACTTATGCAGCTGGCCAAAACCAATAACATTGCCATATTTATCGTAGGGCATGTAACCAAGGAAGGAACCTTGGCTGGGCCTCGTATGTTGGAGCATATGGTGGATACGGTGCTTTACTTTGAAGGGGAGCGTCATCATACCTTCCGTATTTTGAGGGCGGTCAAAAATCGTTTTGGTTCTACCAATGAGATTGGGATTTTTGAGATGCAGTCGGGCGGTTTGGTTGAGGTTCTCAATCCGAGTCAAGTTTTCTTAGAAGAGCGTTTGGATGGGGCGACTGGTTCTTCTATCGTTGTGACTATGGAGGGGACGCGTCCGATTTTGGCGGAGGTTCAGGCTTTGGTTACACCGACTATGTTTGGAAATGCCAAGCGTACGACGACAGGACTTGATTTTAACCGTGCTAGTCTGATTATGGCTGTTTTGGAAAAACGGGCAGGTCTTCTCTTGCAAAATCAGGATGCCTACCTCAAATCTGCTGGTGGTGTCAAATTGGATGAACCTGCTATAGACTTGGCTGTTGCAGTTGCCATTGCTTCTAGTTATAAAGACAAGCCAACCAATCCTCAGGAATGTTTTGTAGGCGAACTGGGCTTGACAGGAGAGATTCGGCGCGTGAATCGTATCGAGCAACGTATCAATGAAGCTGCTAAACTGGGCTTTACTAAGATTTATGTACCAAATAATTCCTTGACAGGAATCACTCCACCCAAGGAAATTCAGGTCATTGGGGTGACAACGATTCAGGAAGTTTTGAAAAAGGTCTTTGCATAATCCGTGACAAATCCTCTTAAAAATGATAAGATAGGAGAAATATTTGACTATCAAATTTTCAAGGAGGGAATCGTGTCGTATTTTGAACAGTTTATGCAAGCCAATCAGGCTTATGTTGCCCTACATGGGCAGTTAAATCTGCCACTTAAACCCAAAACAAGAGTGGCCATTGTGACCTGTATGGACTCACGTTTGCACGTTGCGCAAGCTCTGGGATTGGCACTTGGGGATGCTCATATCTTGCGGAATGCAGGTGGTCGAGTGACTGAGGACATGATTCGTTCGCTAGTTATTTCCCAGCAACAGATGGGGACAAGAGAGATTGTGGTGTTGCACCATACAGACTGTGGTGCTCAGACTTTTGAAAATGGTCCTTTTCAGGAGTATTTAAAAGAGGAACTAGGTGTCGATGTGTCAGACCAGGACTTTTTGCCCTTCCAAGATATAGAGGAAAGTGTACGCGAGGATATGCAGCTCCTTATCGATTCTCCCCTAATACCAGACGATGTCATTATCTCTGGTGCCATTTACGATGTGGATACAGGAAGTATGACAGTCGTAGAATTGTAAAAAATTCATTTAGAAAGAAAGTGTATGAAGAAAAACAGTATTTTATTTATTTTTATTTTATTGCTATGTATTGGTTTACAGTATGAAACCATCTACTATACGGATGGTTCGATGTCAGGTGCGGAATATGGACTGATGGGAGTTTCTATCTTTCTAGCTCTCTTTTACATGATTCCGGCTCTTTATTTCCTTTTCCGTATTGGGAAAAAATGGGAATTGCCAAAGAAGGCCTTGATCTTGTCTTTATTGGGTGGGATGTTCCTTTCAGGTTGGTTGTCTAGCTTTGCTAATACCTATATCCATAATTTGCTGGGTGCTCTTTTCCCAGATAGTGCATTTTTAAATGCCTTTGAAAGTGCTATTGTGGCTCCTTTGGTAGAAGAACCCTTGAAATTATTGCCACTGGTTTTTGTTTTAGCTTTGATTCCTGTGCGAAAATTAAAATCTTTGTTTTTACTAGGGATTGCTTCTGGTTTGGGATTCCAAATGATTGAGGACATTGGCTACATTCGTACGGATTTGCCAGAGGGATTTGACTTTACTATTTCAAGGATTTTAGAGCGTATCATCTCAGGAATTGCCTCTCACTGGACTTTTTCAGGTCTGGCTGTAGTAGGTGTTTACTTGCTTTACAGAGCCTATAAAGGGCAGATGGTTGGCAAGAAAGAGGGGCTTATTTTCCTAGGTTTAGCCTTAGGAACTCACTTCCTGTTTAACTCTCCTTTTATTGAGTTGGAGACAGAGTTGCCTTTAGCGATTCCAGTGGTTACGGCTATTACTCTCTATGGTTTTTATCAGGCTTATCGCTTTGTTGAGAAGCACAATGAGTTGATGAACTAGAATATTTTTCAAAAGAATGATGCAAGGGTACAAATATGGTACCCTTCTTTTATTTTTGATTGAAAAATAGTGCAAAAAGCGCTACAATGGTAAATGGAAAAATCTTGTGAAAAGCACAAGCGATACATATATACCGGAGGAAATCATGTCTTTTTCTGATTTAAAGCTGTTTGCCCTTTCTTCTAATAGAGAATTGGCAGAGCGTGTGGCGCAAGAGATTGGGATAGAGTTGGGGAAATCGACTGTTCGCCAATTTTCAGATGGGGAGATTCAGGTCAACATCGAAGAATCAATCCGTGGAAAACACGTCTTTATCCTACAATCAACTAGTTCGCCTGTAAATGACAATCTGCTTGAAATTTTGATTATGGTAGATGCTTTGAAGCGTGCCAGTGCAGAATCTGTCAATGTTGTCATGCCTTACTATGGGTATGCACGTCAGGATAGAAAGGCGAGAGCGCGTGAGCCAATCACTTCAAAACTTGTCGCAAATATGCTTGAAGTAGCTGGAGTGGATCGTTTATTGACTATCGACTTGCATGCTGCGCAGATTCAAGGATTCTTTGATATTCCTGTGGATCACTTGATGGGAGCTCCTCTGATTGCGGATTATTTTGAGCGTCGTGGTATGGTTGGTTCTGACTATGTGGTTGTCAGCCCAGACCATGGAGGGGTGACTCGTGCCCGTAAGTTGGCAGAATTTTTGAAAACATCTATCGCTATTATTGATAAACGTCGTAGTGTTGATAAGATGAATACCAGTGAAGTCATGAACATTATCGGTAAGGTCGAAGGCAAGACTTGTATCTTGATTGATGATATGATTGATACGGCTGGAACGATTTGTCACGCGGCAGATGCCCTTGCGGAAGCTGGTGCTGTTGAAGTCTATGCAAGCTGTACGCACCCAGTTCTTTCTGGTCCTGCTATGGACAATATCCAAAAATCAGCTATTAAGAAATTGGTTGTTTTGGATACCATCTATCTACCAGAAGAGCGTTTGATTGATAAGATTGAGCAGATTTCAATCGCTCATCTCCTAGGAGATGCCATCGTACGTATCCATGAAAAACGCCCACTTTCTCCACTTTTCAGTATTGAGAAAAAGATTTAATGACCAAGCCTGAGATGATTCTCAGGTTTTTTTCATTTCTTTTCCGAATAAATAGATAGAGTCAGTGAATCTAGTAAAACTAGATTTAAAAATGTGCTATAATGAAGGGAGAAGAAATATGACTGTACGTCATCCGGGCATTAGCCCGACCAACGATTTGGTTGCTAAGAAAATTTTCAGCAATCCAGAAATCACTTGTCAATTTATTCGCGATATGCTGGACTTGTCGGCCAAAAATGTAACGATTTTGGAGGGAAGTAACATTCACGTCTTGCCTTCCCTGCCGTACTCTGCCCAGGATTTCTATACCAGTATAGACGTTTTGGCGGAGTTGGACAATGGTACCCAAGTTATCATCGAAATTCAGGTGCATCACCAGAATTTCTTCATCAATCGCCTGTGGGCTTATTTGTGCAGTCAGGTCAATCAAAACCTAGAAAAAATTCGTCAACAAGAAGGAAACACTCACCAGAGTTACAAACACATTGCACCAGTATACGCTATCGCAATCGTGGATAGCAACTACTTCTCAGATGATCTGGCTTTTCATAGCTTTAGTATGCGCGAGGACACGACAGGTGATGCTTTAACAATTACAAACAATGGACAAGAAAACCATCTGGTCAAGATGGCGTTCTTGGAACTAAAAAAATACAGAGAAACCAGCAAAGACAAGGTTCGCAAACCATGGTTGGAGTTTTTCGGCAACAAGCCCTTTACCCAACAACCTGAGCGAGCCATCAGCCAAGCAGATCAACTGCTAGACTACAAGAGCTGGTCCGAGGAGGACAGGAAAATGTTTAGTGAACAACGCAGACGCGAAGAACAAGCCTTGTTAGCACAGAACTATGCTTTGGAACAATCTGAAGAAAAAGGACTGAAAAAAGGATTAGTAAATCTCGTTCGCCAGCATCTTTTAACCGTTGAGGTTGCCAGCCAGCAATTAGGCATGACAGTAGCTGAGTTTGAGGCACTCTTATAAGACCATCACAAGTAATAGCATTCTTGGAATTAAAAAAATACAGAGAAACCAGCAAAGACGAGGTTCGCAAGCCGTGGTTGGAGTTTTTTGGGAATAAGTCCTTTACCCAACAACCCGAGCGAGCCATCAGCCAAGCAGACCAACTGCTGGACTACAAGAGCTGGTCCGAGGAGGACAGGAAAATGTTTAGTCAACTACGTATGCGAGAAGAGCAAGCATTATTGGCCCATGACTATGCTTTGGAAACAGCTAGGGTGGAAGGTATTGAACAAGGTTTAGAGCGTGGGAAAGTTGAAGGAAGGGAAATTTTTTACCTTTTTAGATATGGTATGTCAACATGTTTTAACTTCCGAAGTTGCCAGTCAGCAGTTGTAGCTGCAGCAGTAACTCTTAACGCAGCTCCAGTTCATGCATATGGTAACTGGTCAGGATGGGATGGTAGTGCAGGAAACCCAACACACCACGATGGTGTAGTTGCTCCAGCTAACCAATACAAACCAGCGAAGCCAGTTACTAACCCACGTGGTTCTAATGACAACGGTTATGGTACTCCAACGCATACAAAAGGTACAGTTGCTGATGGTGTTGCTACTTTGTCAGATGTTGAACCAGGAACAGCCGTTGCGTATCGTTTGAATGTTCCAGCTGGATATGAGGAAGACTCATACAATGGTCATGTTACAGCAGTTGCTGGTAATGTTCCAGCAACATTCTCAATTCGCCCAGCAACACTTCAAAACAACCGCGACACAATTCATCCAGCACAACCAGGTCAATCATATGGTGAAGAAGTTAAATCACCATGGGTTAAAGATGACAAAGGTCAATGGAGCTATGTTCTTGATGAAAAAGGAACAAAAGCTACTGGTTGGAAACAAATTGATGGCAAATGGTACTTCTTTAACGCTGAAGGCGTAATGCAAAAATGGTGGGTTAAAGTTGGTAACACTTGGTACTACCTAAACGGTTCAGGTGAAAAGCAAACAGGTTGGTTGCTTGACGGTGGTAAATGGTACTTCCTTGAAGCATCAGGTGCTATGAAAGCTAGCCAATGGTTCCAAGTAAAAGACAAATGGTACCACGTTGACGGTTCAGGTGCATTGTCAGTAAACACTACTGTAGATGGTTACACTGTAAACGGAAACGGTGAATGGGTTTAATTTTAAATAATTGAATCATAACAGGAGAGAAATCTCCTGTTTTTTTGCCTTTAAACAATGGTAGTGGGTTGAGTTTTGTCTATATCACTGGATGGCAAAAAATTGATTGTAAGACCTACTACCTTGAAACTGATGGCTTCAAACAGTTGGGATTGGTAAAAGTTGCTGATAAGACTTATTATTTCGTTGAAAATGGTGAGAAGAAAACTGGATTTATCAAAATAGATGAAAAAACTTACTATCTAAAAGATGGTGTTCTGACACCCAATATTGTTGTAATTGATGGTAAAAAATTCTTTATTGATAATGAAGGGAACCGATCTGTTGGATGGAAGAAAATTGACGGTAACTGGTATTATTTCTCTAAAGAAGATGGAATGAAGACAGGTTGGCTGAAAGATGGTTCATGGTATTACTTGGATGAAACTGGTGTGATGAGAACTGGTTGGAAACATGTTGATGGTAATTGGTATTATTTAAACGATTTAGGTGCCATGCAAACTGGCTGGAAACTTATAAATGGTAGTTGGTACCATCTCGGCAGTTTAGGTAAAATGAGTACTAGATGGATAAAAGAAAATGGTACATGGTATTATCTTGATGGTTCAGGCGCAATGAAGACTGGTTGGTTCCAAGTGGATGGCAAATGGTACTATGCTTATAGTTCAGGAGCTCTTGCTGTCAGCACTACAATCAATGGTTACACAGTAAATGCCAACGGTGAGTGGGTTTAAAAGTGTAAAATTTACCATAGAAAATGTAAATAATGAAAAGAAAATAAAAAGAAAGCTTATAAAACAGGCCTTCTTTTTTCTTTTGCAAGAGGTATATTTGTAAATCAATATAATTATATAAATGTAAAGATAAAATAACCTATCACTTGATTATATTTTTAGAAAGAGTTATAATAAACCCAAATATAATTCTAAAAAAGGGGTTTCACAAATGGATAAAAAGAAAATGATTTTAACTAGCTTGGCTAGTGTGGCTGTATTGGGAGCAGCATTTGCGGCATCTCAACCATCAGTCGTGAAAGCTGATGATTCTTCCAATGCAACTACTGCTTCAGCTCAACCAGCTGGCACAACTGCTACATCAGCAACTAATTCAAATAGCACAACTAACCCTGCTGGAAATTCTGAGACAACAGAGCAACCAGCGGCTACTCAGCCAGCAGAAACTGGAGCTACTGACACTTCTAAATCAGAAGTTACAAGTCCAGAAATTAAAAAAGCTGAAGATGAAGCTAAAAAAGCTGAAGAAAAAGTTACTGAAGCTCAAGCTAAAGTAGATACAACTACTACTGCAGCTAACGAAGCTGATACAAAACTTGAAACTGAGAAAAAAGAAGCTACTGAAGCTGAAGCTGCAAAAACTGAAGCTGAAAAAGCTAAAACTGCAGCTGACGAAGAATTAGCTGCAGCAAAAACAAAAGCTACTGAAGCTGACGCTAAAGCCAAAGAAGAAGCGAAGAAAGAAGAAGACGCTAAGAAAGAAGAAGCTGATTCTAAAGAAGCATTAACCGAGGCTTTAAAACAATTACCTGATGATAACGAATTACTCGACAAAAAAGCAAAAGAGGAATTGTTGAAGGCTGTTGAATCTGGTGAATTAAAAGCTGGGGATATTCTTAAAGAATTAGAAAACGACGATAAAACATCTCAAGCTAATGCTAAAGCAACTCAAGCTGAAGCTAAAACTAAAGATCAATTACCAGCAGACATTAAGGCTGGAATTGACAAAGCTGAAAAAGCCGATGCTGCTCGTCCTGCATCTGAAAAATTACAAGACAAAGCTGATGACTTAGGTGAAAAAGTTGATACGCTTAAAGAAGAAGCTGATGCATTAAAAGCTGAAGAAGATAAAAAAGCTGAAACTCTTAAAAAACAAGAAGATACATTAAAAGAAGCTAAGGAAGCTCTTAAATCTGCTAAAGATAATGGATTTGGTACAGATATCACAGCACCACTAGAAAAAGCTGTAACTGCGATTGAAAAAGAGCGTGATGCTGCACAAAATGCATTTGATCAAGCTGCTTCGGATACTAAAGCTGTTGCTGATGAACTAAACAAACTTACTGATGAGTACAACAAAACTCTTGATGAAGTGAAGGCTGCTAAAGAAAAAGAGGCTAACGAGCCAGCTAAACCAGTAGAAGAAGAACCAGCTAAACCAGCAGAAAAAACAGAAGCTGAAAAAGCTGCTGAAGCTAAAGCAGAAGCCGATGCTAAAGTTGCTGAATTGCAGAAAAAAGCAGACGAAGCTAAAACAAAAGCAGATGAAGCTACAGCTAAAGCTACTAAAGAAGCTGAAGATGTGAAAGCTGCTGAAACTAAAAAAGCAGAAGCCGATAAAGCTAAAACTGACGCAGAAGCTGAATTAGCTAAAGCTAAAGAAGAAGCAGAAAAAGCAAAAGCAAAAGTTGAAGAACTTAAAAAAGAAGAAAAAGATAACTTAGAAGCTCTTAAAGGTGCTTTAGAGCAACTTGAAAAAGACGCAGAAGCTGAAATTAACAAAAATGCTAAAATCACTGACAAAGCTAAAGCTATCGAAGAAGCTAAAGCTGCAATTGGTAAAGACGCTTTACTAAAAGCTATCCAAGATGGTGTTATCACTGCTACACAAGCTGCTAAAGAGTTAGAAGATCAAAATACGACTGCTGAAGCTACTAAAGATCAAGATCCTCAAGCAGACGAAATCGGTGCTACAAAACAAGAAGGTAAACCTTTATCTGAGCTTCCAGCTGCTGATAAAGAAAAATTAGACGCTGCTTACAACAAAGAAGCTTCTAAACCAATCGTTAAAAAACTTCAAGACATCGCTGATGATATTGCTGAAAAAATTGAAAAATTAACTAAAGTAGCTGATAAAGATAAAGCTGATGCTACTGAAAAAGCTAAAGCTGTAGAAGAAAAAAATGCTGCATTAAATAAACAAAAAGAAACTTTAGAAAAAGCTAAAGCTGCTCTTGAAACAGCTAAGAAAAACAATGCTGACCAAGCTATCCAAGATGGATTACAAGATGCTGTTACTAAACTAGAAGCTTCTGTTGCTTCTGCTAAAACTGCTGCTGATGAAGCTCAAGCTAAATTCGACGAAGTTAACGAAGTAGTGAAAGCTTACAAAGATGCAATCGATGAACTAACTGATGATTACAATGCAACTTTAGGTTATATCGAAAACTTAAAAGAAGTTCCTAAAGGTGAAGCACCAAAAGACTTCGCAGGTGGAGTAAATGATGATGAAGCAACTACTGAACCTGCTAAAGAAGCAGACGAAGTTCCAACGGTTCCTAACGCTCCTGAATTCAACGGTGGGGTAAACGATGCTGAAGCTCCTACTGGTGATGCTAAACAACCTGACGAAGTTCCAACTGTTCCTAATGCTCCTGAATTCAACGGTGGGGTAAACGATGCTGAAGCTCCTACTGGTGATGCTAAACAACCTGACGAAGTTCCAACTGTTCCTAATGCTCCTGAATTCAACGGTGGGGTAAACCCTGCTGATGCTCCTTCAGCTGAAGAAAAACCTGAATTCAACGGTGGGGTAAACGATGATAATGCACCTACTCAACCTAATAATCCAGAATTCAACGGCGGAGTGAATGATACAACACCTCCAACTGAGCCAGCTAAACCAGAAGGTGAAGCACCTAAAACAACAAAACCAGAATCTTCAAATGGTGATGCTCTTGTGCAACCTGAACTTCCTGAGTTCACTGGTGGTGTTAACGATGCTGACGCTGCTGTTAACGAAGTTCCTGAATTCAACGGTGGAGTGAATGATACAACACCTCCAACTCCTGCAAAACCTGAAGGAGAAGCTCCAAAACCAACTAAACCAGAAGCTTCAAACGGAGATGCACTTGTACAACCTGAACTTCCAGCATTCAAAGGCGGAGTTAACGCTGTTGAAGCTGCTGTTAATGAAGTTCCAGAGTTTGGTGTTAATAACCCTGAAATCAAAAAAATCTTAGACGAAATCTCTAAAGTAAAAGAGCAAATCAAAGACAGCGAAGAAAATGAAGGTGTTGAAGATTATTATAAAGATGGATTAAAAGATCGTCTAGCTGATTTAGAAGATGCCTTAAATACTTTAATTAATAATAAATCTGAGGTTCTATCTGGAAGTAATGATACAGAAGACTTAAAAGTCACACGCTATGTTGATATTGTTACTAACGCTGATATTTTGAATGCTGAAGAAGGTCATTTCAAAGGTAAATCAATTGCAGGTTATACTTTTGTGAAATCTGAAGAAAAAGATGGTATTATTACTAACTATTACAAAAAAGTAACTAATCACTATTCTACTCCAAATCCAGATCCAAGACTAACACCAACAGCTGAAACCCCAGCAACTCCTGCGGTTACTACAACTGTAGCAGGTACTAATAAAGATAATACATATCAAGCTCCAGCTGCGAAAGCAGAAGATAAGAAAGAACTTCCTAACACTGGTGGTAAAGATAATGTTGCAGTTGCATCATTAGGATTCCTTGGATTACTCCTTGGTGCCCTTCCATTTGTGAAACGCAAAAACTAATTAGTTGAAGATATAAAAGAGAAGGATTATGACCTTCTCTTTTTGTGATATGGACTATAGTGAGAGTTCTATTGAAAGAAGAAAAAAGTGAACAAAACGATATTTTAGTGGCTCTATAATACTTGTAGTGGGTAAATCCCCTATGGATATTATGGAGCCTATTTTGTTGTAGAAAAAAGTCCCATAAGATCTATAATGAAAAGCGACAAAACAACTCATTAGAAAGATTCATATGGAACAATTACATTTTATCACAAAACTACTCGATATTAAAGACCCTAATATCCAAATTATGGATATCGTTCATAGGGATACCTACAAAGAAATCATCGCTAAACTGGATTATGATGCCCCATCTTGTCCTGATTGCGGAAGCCAAATGAAGAAATATGACTTTCAAAAAACGTCTAAGATTCCTTACCTCGAAACGACTGGTATGCCTACTAGAATTCTACTTAGAAAGCGTCGGTTTAAGTGATATCAGTGCTCGAAAATGATGGTCGCTGAGACTCCTCTAGTAAAGAAAAATCATCAAATTTCTCGTGTCGTAAACCCAAAGAAGTTCTTGTAGTCTAGCAGTTGGTCTGCTTGTCTAATGGCTCGCTCGGGTTGTTGGGTAAAGGGTTTATTCCCAAAAAACTCCAACTAGGGCTTACGAACCTCGTCCTTGCTGGTTTCTCTGTATTTTTTTAATCTTATTTACAATGGTCTTTCAATAGTTCTTCAAACTCAGCGACCGTCATGCCTAATTGCTCACTCGCAAATTCGGAAGTTAAAACATGTTGACGTACTAAATCAAGAAAGGTAAATATTTTCCCACGTTCAAGACCACGCTCTAATCCTTTTTCTTCAGCTTGTTCCAAGGCATAGTCCTGTGCTAACAATGCTTGTTCTTCTCGCATACGTAGTTGACTAAACATTTTCCTGTCCTCCTCGGACCAGCTCTTATAGTCTAGCAGTTGGTCTGCTTGGCTGATGGCTCGCTCGGGTTGTTGGGTAAAGGGCTTGTTGCCAAAAAACTCCAACCACGGTTTGCGAACGCTATCTTTGCTGGTTTCTCTGTACTTTTTTAATTCCAAGAACGCCATCTTGACCAGATGGTTTTCTTGTCCATTGTTTGTGATGGTTAAGACCTCACCTGTCGTGTCCTCGCGCATACTAAAGCTATGAAAAGCCAAATCATCTTGGAAATAATTGCTATTCACGATTGCAATGGCATAAACGGGGGCGATGTGTTTGTAACTTTGATGTGTATCACCTTCTCGTTGACGAATTTTTTCGAGATTTTGATTGACCTGACTGCATAAGTAAGCCCACAAACGATTAATGAAAAAATTCTGATGATGCACTTGGATTTCGATAATAACCTGCGTGCCATTGTCTAACTCTGCCAAAACATCTATACTGGTATAGAAATCCTGCGCTGAGTACGGCAGGGAAGGCAAGACGTGAATGTTACTTCCCTCCAAAATCGTCACATTTTTTGCTGGTAAATCCAGCATATCGCGAATAAATTGACAAGTGATTTCTGGATTGCTAAAGATTTTCTTAGCAACCAAATCATTGGTTGGGCTGATACCCGGATGACGTACAGTCATATTGCTTCTCCTTTCATTATAGCACATTTTTAAATCTAGGTTTACTAGATTCTCTGGCTCTATCTATTTATTCGGAAAAAGGATGAAAAATACTCGGTCTGGCTCTTCCCAATGGTATTTTTTGGTGCTTTCCTTTATAATGGGTGTATGGATAAGAAAAAATTATTATTGATTGATGGGTCTTCTGTTGCTTTTCGAGCATTTTTTGCGCTCTATCAGCAGTTGGACCGTTTTAAGAATGCGGCTGGCTTGCATACCAATGCGATTTATGGTTTCCAGTTGATGTTGAGCCATTTGTTGGAGCGGGTTGAGCCGAGTCATATTTTGGTGGCTTTTGATGCGGGAAAGACGACCTTCCGGACAGAGATGTATGCGGACTATAAGGGTGGTCGGGCTAAGACTCCTGATGAGTTTCGTGAGCAATTTCCCTTCATTCGTGAGTTGTTGGACCATATGGGGATTCGTCACTATGAGTTGGCTCAGTATGAGGCGGATGACATTATTGGGACACTGGATAAACTAGCAGAGCAGGATGGTTTTGATATTACCATTGTCAGTGGGGACAAGGATTTGATTCAGCTGACGGATGAGCATACGGTGGTTGAGATTTCCAAAAAAGGTGTGGCTGAGTTTGAGGCCTTTACGCCAGACTATCTCATGGAAAAGATGGGCATTACACCGACTCAGTTTATTGATCTCAAGGCGCTCATGGGTGATAAGTCGGATAATATCCCTGGGGTGACCAAAATCGGTGAAAAGACAGGTATCAAGCTCTTGCTGGAGCATGGTTCGCTTGAGGGGATTTATGAAAATATCGATGGGATGAAGGCTTCTAAGATGAAGGAAAATCTCATCAATGATAAGGACCAGGCCTTTTTGTCTAAGACACTGGCGACTATTGATACCAAGGCACCGATTGAGATTGGTTTGAAGGATTTGGTCTATAGTGGTCCAGATGTGGAAAATCTTGGGAAGTTCTACGATGAGATGGGCTTCAAACAGCTCAAGCAGGCTTTAAATGTGTCGTCAGCTGATGTTGCTGAAAGTTTGGACTTTACTATCGTTGAGCAAGTCAGTCAAGATATGCTGAGTGAAGAAGCTATCTTTCACTTTGAGCTTTTTGGTGAGAATTACCATACGGATGATTTGGTTGGTTTTGCTTGGTCTTGTGGGGATAAGCTTTATGCTACAGACAAGCTTGAACTTTTGCAAGAGCCTATTTTCAAGGATTTTCTAGAAAAAACACCTTTGAGGGTGTATGACTTTAAGAAAGCTAAAGTTCTCTTGCATCGTTTGGGTGTGGATTTGCAGGCGCCTGCTTTTGACAGTCGTTTGGCTAAATATCTCCTTTCGACTGTGGAGGACAATGAAATTGCGACCATCGCTAGTCTTTATGGTCAGACTTACTTGGTCGATGATGAGACTTTCTATGGTAAGGGAGTCAAGAAGGCCATTCCTGAACGCGAGAAATTCTTGGAACATTTAGCGCGTAAGCTTGCTGTTTTGGTTGAGACAGAGCCTATTTTGCTTGAAACACTCAGTGAAAATGGGCAATTAGAGCTTCTTTATGATATGGAGCAACCTCTGGCTTTTGTCCTTGCCAAGATGGAAATTGCTGGGATTACGGTCAAGAAAGAGACCTTGCTTGAGATGCAGGCTGAAAATGAGCTTGTCATTGAAAAACTCACTCAGGAGATTTACGAACTGGCTGGTGAGGAGTTTAATATCAACTCGCCTAAGCAGTTGGGCGTGCTTCTCTTTGAAAAATTGGGACTTCCTCTAGAATACACTAAAAAAACCAAGACAGGTTATTCGACAGCGGTGGATGTCTTGGAGCGTCTAGCTCCTATTGCTCCGATTGTTAAGAAAATTCTTGACTACCGTCAGATTGCTAAGATTCAGTCTACTTATGTGATTGGCTTGCAGGACTGGATTTTGGCTGATGGCAAGATTCATACGCGCTATGTGCAGGATTTGACCCAGACGGGACGTCTGTCTAGTGTGGATCCAAACTTGCAAAATATTCCTGTGCGTTTGGAGCAAGGGCGTCTCATTCGGAAGGCTTTTGTGCCTGAGTGGGAGGATAGTGTCCTTCTCAGCTCGGACTATTCGCAGATTGAATTGCGTGTTTTAGCGCATATTTCTAAAGACGAGCACTTGATTAAGGCTTTCCAAGAGGGGGCAGATATCCATACTTCGACAGCCATGCGTGTTTTTGGCATTGAGCGTCCTGAGGATGTGACTCCAAACGACCGTCGCAATGCCAAGGCTGTTAACTTTGGAGTGGTTTACGGGATTTCAGACTTTGGTTTGTCTAATAATTTGGGCATTAACCGTAAGGAAGCCAAAGCCTACATTGATACCTACTTTGAACGTTTCCCAGGTATTAAAAACTACATGGATGAAGTGGTGCGTGAGGCGCGTGATAAGGGCTATGTAGAGACCCTCTTCAAGCGTCGTCGTGAGTTGCCAGATATCAATTCGCGTAACTTTAACATTCGTGGTTTTGCGGAGAGAACTGCCATCAACTCCCCTATCCAGGGTTCGGCAGCAGATATTCTCAAGATTGCTATGATCCAGCTGGATAAAGCCTTAGCTACAGGTGGTTATCAGACTAAGATGCTGTTACAAGTGCACGATGAAATCGTCCTTGAAGTTCCTAAGTCTGAATTGACAGAGATGAAAAAATTGGTGAAACAAACTATGGAAGAAGCCATTCAACTCAGTGTTCCTCTTATCGCAGATGAAAATGAAGGGGCAACCTGGTACGAGGCTAAATAAAAAGGGGGCTAGTCCTCCTTTTTTGTAGTAGAATTCTGCAAGCCTTTTCAAAATGTGCTATACTGATGAAAAAGGAGGATTTCTATGAGTCAAGAATTTATCAATCCAAGTGATGGCGTGATTCGTCAGTATCTCGCAACGAGTAAAACCCTTGCTGTGGTGGGCTTGTCTGACCGCGAGGAAACAACCAGTAATCGAGTGACCAAGGAAATGCAGGCTCGGGGTTATAAAATTATCCCAGTCAATCCCAAGGCGGCAGGTAGTGAAATATTGGGTGAAAAGGCTTATGCTAGTCTAGCTGAGATTCCTTTTCCTGTAGATATTGTCAATGTTTACCGTCGCAGCGAGTTTTTGCCTGATGTGGCGCGTGATTTTCTCAAGGCTGATGCCAAGATTTTTTGGGCGCAGCTGGGACTTGAAAGTCTAGAAGCAGAAGAAATCTTGCGTGCTGGTGGATGTGATGATATCGTGATGAATCGTTGCATCAAGAGAGAACATACACGCTTGATTGAGGAAGCATAAGAAAAAGGTAGCTGATGGGCTACCTTTTGTGTTAGAAAATGCCGATAAGGGTCTGCATACCAAGACTAGTGAGGATGATGGCAATCCAGCAGATGGCTCCAAGAACAATGGATTTTCCGCTGGATTTGACCATAGCTAGCAGATTGGTTTTGAGTCCGATAGCACTCATGGCCATGATAATGAGGAATTTGGAAAGTTGTTTGAGAGGGGTAAAGAAGCTACTAGACACACCGAGAGAGGTCAGGAGAGTGGTTAGGAGAGATGCGAGGATAAAGTAAAGGATAAAAAGTGGAAAGACTTTTTTCAGTTGCAAGCCTTGCTTATTTTTTTGCTCGCGACTTTGCCAGTAGGAGAGAAAGAGAGTGATGGGGATAATAGCCAGGGTTCGTGTGAGTTTGACAATGGTTGCGGATTCGAGGGTATTGGTCTGGTAGAGACTGTCCCAGGCGCTGGCTGTGGCGGTTACAGAGGAAGTATCATTGACCGCAGTTCCTGCAAAGAGAGCGAAGCCGTCATTGGATAGATGAAGCCAGGTGCCTAGGGTTGGAAAGATGAGCGCAGCCAAGACATTGAAGAAAAAGATAACAGAGATGGCTTGGGCTACTTCCTTTTCCTTGGCGTGAATAACGGGCGCTGTTGCCGCAATGGCAGAACCCCCACAGATGGAAGAACCTACTCCAACCAAGGTAGCCA
>ERZ773044.67-NODE-67-length-56754-cov-134.172_pt1 | contig 56754 bp, 41 predicted proteins | sample MGYA00511897_ERZ773044 | MGnify/ENA primary metagenome ERZ773044 (study PRJEB29015, sample SAMEA2738116) | human oral metagenome | biome: human oral; feature: human-associated habitat; material: saliva | place: China | collected 2170 ...
GTGGTCGTAGTTGACGGCCTCGCCCCAGGGGGTGTGATGGGCGGGAGTGAAGTAGGGGCCGAAGACGCTGAGGTAGTTGCCCGACGGGCCCAGGTGGTTGTAGACGACGTCGAGGCACACGCCGATACCGGCGCGGTGGGTGGCGTCGACGAAGCGCATGAGCGCCTCGGGGCCCCCGTATGCCTCGTGGACGGCCCACAGGCCCACCCCGTCGTAACCCCACCCGGCTCGGCCGGGGAAGGCTGCCAGCGGCATGAGCTCGACGATGTCGACGCCCAGCTCGGCCAGGTGATTGAGCCGGGAGATGGCGCTGTCCAGGGTGCCCTCGGGGGTGAAGGTGCCCACGTGGAGCTCGTAGATGACTGAGCCGAGCAGGTCCTTGCCCATCCAGTCCTGATCGGTCCACTGCCAGGCGGTCGGGTCCACGGTTCGTGAGGGGCCGTGGACGCCGTGGGGCTGCAGGGCGCTGCGGGGGTCGGGGCGGTCGGGGGAGCCGTCGATCCGGAAGGCGTAGTCGGTGCCCGGCTCCAGGTCGAAGGGGGCGGTCCACCAGCCGTCGGGGGCCGGGACCATGTCGACCAGCCGGTCATCCAGCCCCTCATCGCCGGGCAGGTGCAGCTCGACCCGCCTCGCCGTGGGGGCCCACACGGGAACGCGGGGGCTCACGGGCAGGGCCGGGGACTGCCAGGTCCGGGGCGTCGGGCTCATCGGGTGGCCTCCTGTTCCTGGGCGGCGTGGTCCGAGTCGGTCTGGGAGTCGGGGGAGGCGGCTCTGGCCAGGACGACGACGGCATCGTCCCCGACTACCTCGGCCAGAGGCTGGTTGCCTCCCTCCACGGTGCCGGTGCGCAGGACGTGCTCCCAGGTCCCCTCCGGCAGGACGATGCTCTCCTCGCGCCATCCCCCCAGCTGCTCGAGCCGCCGGGACAGGCGTCTGACGATGACGACGACGTCGGGGATCTCGTCGAGCAGGCGGGCGTAGGCGAAGGCGAAGGAGGTGGTCACCGGGATCGTGCGGTAGCCCGAGCGGGGACCGACGAAGGTGTGGGGGCGGGCGGCGCGCAGGCGCGCCAGGCGGGAGGTGAGAAAGAGCTTGTCCTCATCCAGGCTGCGCGGTGCGGCTCCGGTGTCGAGGCGCTCCAGAGCGTTGATGAGACCTGAGGGGCCGGTGTAGTCGACCGCGCGGCGGTTGTCGGGGTCCACCAGTGAGGTGCGGGTGGTCTCGCTGCCCTGATAGATGTCGCTCACGCCCATCCAGGTCAGGGCGAGCGCCTTGCCGGCGAGGATCGCAGCGCGCACGGACCTGGCCGTCAGGGCCGCGAAGGCCTCGAGCTCGGCGGAGACCTCCTCGCTGGTGAGCAGGTGGGTGGCGTAGTCGGTCAGGGCCTGCTCCCGAGCCAGGTCCGGGGCGGTCCAGGTGGTCCAGATCTTCTGCTCCCGGGAGGCCTTGACGAGGTAGGCGCTCAGTCGCTCGGGGGTCATGGGGTCGTCGCTGTCGGGCGCCCAGGTCCCCCACAGGGTCTGCCACAGCAGGTTCTCGCTGCGCCCGTCGAGGTCCAGGGGGCGGACCTGCGCGGTCATGGCGCGCAGACGGTGGATGAGGTCGCTCCACTCCTCGGCGTAGGAGGCCAGCACGTCCAGGCGGGCGCGCACGTCCTCACCGCGTTTGGTGTCGTGGGTGGTGGAGGTGACCATCGTGTCGGGCCAGGTGTTCTGAACCCGGTCGGCCCAGGCGTGGGCCTCATCGGCACTCAGCGCGAAGCCGGCCGGGTTGCCTCCGACCTCGGTGAGGCTGGTCAGGTGGGTCCAGCGGTAGAAGGCCGTGTCCTCGACTCCCTTGGCGGTGACAGCCCCGCACACCTGCTGGAAGCGGATGATGGCCTCGGTGCGCTCGGGGGACTCCGACAGGCCCTCGGAGCCGACCGGTTCACCCAGGAGGATGGCGACCACGAGGTCGAGGGTCTCTCCCTGGTCCGGCTCGAGGCGCTGGCGGGCCCGCTCGGCGTCCGCCTGGAGAACGGCAGCCGTCTCCGGACCGGGGGGCGTACCCGGAACGACGTAGACCCGGTACTGGTCCGCGGCCACGAGCAGCTCGACGACGCAGGCCCGCAGGTCGCGCAGGGTGTGGTCGCGCAGACGCACGTCCTGGGAGGTCAAGGAGTCCAGGATGCGGGCCAGACGGTCGACCTCCGCGGCCAGTGAGCCGGCAATGACCTCGCGCTTGGCCTCCTCGACGATGCGGTGGTAGTCCACGGGAGCGTCCCCAGCGATCTCCTGCATGAGCGCGCCCAGGTGGGCAGCGCCGGCCGGGTCCACCTGGAGCTGGTCGATCCGCCAGGCGGCGTCGTAGCCGGTAGTTCCGGCTACTGGCCAGGAGGTAGGCAGGGACTCGTCGGGCGCCAGAATCTTCTCCGCGGCGATCCACGCCCCGCCGGTGGCCTCGGCCAGCTGGGTGAGGTAGCCACCGGGGTCGGCCAGGCCGTCGGGGTGGTCGACCCGCAGAGCGCTGATGACACCGTCTCTCATGAGCTCGAGGATGAGACCGTGGCTTCCGGCGAAGACGTCGGGCTCCTCAACGCGGATCGCGGCCAGGGTGCCGACGTCGAAGAACCGTCGGTAGTTGATCTCCTCGTCGCCGACCTTCCAGTAGGCCAGGCGGTAGTGCTGGCGCTCGACGAGGACGTGCATCGGCAGCGCCTCGGTGCCCTGGGCGACGGGGAAGGCGTGGTCGTAGTAGCGCAGGACCCACTGCTCGCCCAGATCCTCCTGCCCCGGAACCACCATCTGCTCGAGGGTGAGCTCATCGTCGGCCAGGACGGCGCCGATGCGCTTGCCCAGGACCGGCATGAGGATGGGCTCGTCCAGGGAGAGGTCGAACCAGGCGGCGTAGGGGGAGTCCGGTCCCTCGCGCAGCACCGACCACAGGGGCAGGTTGTGCCATCCGGGGGTGGGCACGGCCATGTGGTTGGGGACGATGTCCACCACGACGCCCATGCCGTGGGCGTCGGCCTCAGCGGCCAGGGCCTCGAGCTGCTCCCTTCCACCCATGACGGCCGAGACCCGGCGGTGATCGACGACGTCGTAGCCGTGGGTGGAGCCCGGCGCGGCGGTGAGGATCGGGGAGAGGTAGAGGTCGGTGACTCCCAGATCGGCCAGGTAGGGGACCAGGGCCTTGGCGTCTGCGAAGGTCAGGTCCTCACCGAGCTGGAGACGGTAGGTGGTCACCGGCGTGCGGTGCTCCGGAGCCGGCACGTGCCCCGACCACGGCGCGTAGGCGGGTGTCTCCGCAGAACCCGCCGAACCGGCCTGATCCACTGCTGCGTCCACTGCGTCGGTCATGTCACTTCCTGAAGCTCGTCTGGTCTGCGTCGGGTGGTGCTGCTTGATGGGTGATGTGTGTTCGGCGGGGCGCCGGAAGGCCGCGGAGAGTCGCTATCTCTGGTGGCGCTCCGTGGTGGCGGCGGACTCGGGGGCGTCGATGAGGAAGAGCATGGAGCGGGCCTCGACCACGACGGTGTCGTCAGCGGCGAGAACCGGGTCGGAGTCCCCGTCCACTGCGGGAGCCGTGTCCAGCGCGACCTTCCAGGTGGGGGCGTAGCCCTCGCCGGGCAGAGTGAAGGTGATGTCCTCGTCGGAGGCGTTGATGAGCACGAGGAAGGAGTCGTCCACGATCCTCTGGCCCCGCTCATCGGGCTCGGCGATCGCCTCCCCGTTGAGGAAGACCATCATTGCCCGGGCGTACCAGGTGGTCCAGTCCTGGTCGGTCATGGACTCACCGGCCGGAGTGAGCCACTCGATCTCGCCAAGCTCGCTCTCCCCGCCGTGGCCGGCATCCCCGGTGAAGAAGCGCCGACGACGCAGCACCGGGTGGTCGCGACGCAGCCACATCATGGTGCGGGTGAACTCCAGCAGGTCGTTGTCCTGCTCACTGAGGTCCCAGTTGACCCAGGAGATCTCGTTGTCCTGGCAGTAGACGTTGTTGTTGCCCCCCTGGGTTCGTCCCATCTCGTCGCCGTGGCAGATCATGGGCACGCCCTGACTGAACAGGACAGTGGCCAGGAAGTTGCGGGTCTGGCGCTGACGCAGCTCGATGATCGCCGGATCGTCGGTGGGTCCCTCGGCGCCGCAGTTCCAGGAGCGGTTGTTGTTGTCGCCGTCGGCGTTGCCCTCGAGGTTGGCCTCGTTGTGCTTCTCGTTGTAGGAGACCAGGTCATGCAGCGTGAAGCCGTCATGGGCGGTGACGAAGTTGATGCTGGCCACCGGGGTGCGTCCGGCGTGCTGGTAGAGGTCGGAGGAGCCGGTGATACGGGAGGCGAACTCGCCCAGGGTGGAGGGCTCCCCGCGCCAGAAGTCGCGCACGGTGTCGCGGTACTTGCCGTTCCACTCGCTCCATAGAGCCGGGAAGCCGCCCACGTTGTAGCCGCCGTCGCCCACGTCCCAGGGCTCGGCGATGAGCTTGACCTGGGAGAGCACCGGGTCCTGGTGGATGATGTCGAAGAAGGCGCTGAGCTTGTCCACCTCATGGAACTGGCGGGCCAGGGTGGAGGCCAGGTCGAAGCGGAACCCGTCGACGTGCATCTCGGTGACCCAGTAGCGCAGCGAGTCCATGATGAGCTGGAGGACCGCCGGTGAGCGCATGAGCAGCGAGTTGCCGGTGCCGGTGGTGTCGAAGTAGTGGCTGGCCGAGCCATCGACGAGGCGGTAGTACGAGCTGTTGTCGATGCCGCGGAAGGACAGGGTGGGGCCCAGGTGGTTGCCCTCTGCCGTGTGGTTGTAGACCACGTCCAGGATGACCTCGATGTCGGCCTCGTGGAAGGCCTTGACCATGGACTTGAACTCCTGGACCTGCTCACCCTCGGTGCCGTAGGCGGCGTAGGTGTTGTGCGGGGCGAAGAAACCGATCGTGTTGTAGCCCCAGTAGTTCGACAGGCCCTTCTCCTGCAGGTGGGTGTCGTTGACGAACTGATGGACCGGCATGAGCTCGATGGCCGTCGCGCCCAGGTTCTTGAGGTGGTCAATGACGGCGGGCTGAGCCAGACCGGCGTAGGTGCCCCGCAGTTCCTCGGGAACCATCGGGTGCAGCTTGGTCATGCCCTTGACGTGGGCCTCGTAGATGATCGTCTCGTGGTACTCGTGGTTCGGGGGACGGTCGTGACCCCAGTCGAAGTAGGGGTTGATGACCACCGAGCGCATGGTGTGGCCCGCCGAGTCCTCCTCGTTGCGCACCTCCGGGTTGTCGAAGGAGTAGGAGTACAGAGTCTGGGACGGAGTCACCTCGCCGGAGATCGCCTTGGCGTAAGGGTCCAGCAGCAGCTTGGAGGGGTCGCAGCGGTGACCGGAGGCCGGGTCGTAGGGGCCCGCCACCCGGTAGCCGTACTTCTGACCCGGAAAGATCCCGGGCAGGTAGGCGTGCCAGACGTCGCCGTCGACCTCCTTGAGCGCCACCCGCTCCTCGTGGCCCTCGTCGTCGAACAGGCACAGGTCGACACCGGTGGCGGCCGAGGAGTAGAGGGCGAAGTTCGTTCCCGAGCCGTCATAGGTCGCCCCGAGCGGGTAGGGGTGGCCCGGCCAGATCTGGCGCTGGGGGCCCTCCTGAGGTTCCGGTGCGGCCTGAGGCGTCGTTGTTGTCGGCGTGGTCATGGGGACTACCCTGCCACGACTGAGGTGCGAAGGCAGGAGAGTGGGAGAAAGACATGTCACGTCGGAGCGTCTCCCGGCAAGTCCCCGGGTGCTGCCCGGTGATCGAGGCGGGTCGGCGGGGCGTGAGACACCTCATGAGGACACGGGCCCGACTGCGTTTTGCCTCCGACGGATACCTCTGCTAACTTTCTTCCCGCACCCCACAAGGGTGTCACGCGGATGTGGCTCAGTTGGTAGAGCATCACCTTGCCAAGGTGAGGGTCGCGGGTTCGAGTCCCGTCATCCGCTCGGGCGATTGGCGCAGCGGGAGCGCGCTTCCCTGACACGGAAGAGGTCACTGGTTCGATCCCAGTATCGCCCACCAGAATCGATGGTCGAATTGAGCCCGGAGCCCAGTGCTCCGGGCTCTTGTCGTTGTCCGGGACGTTCGCCTCGCGCCGGGTGGCATGTGTCACCGTCAGGCCGTGATGTCGTCTCCGAGGTGCGGACAATCGCCCGAAATTCCAATGGGTTGAGGGTGTGGGGCGGTGGTGGCCGGGGACGGTACCGTGTCCGGATCGTGATGTTCCTGGAGTGGCCGGGAACGGGGCGTCCCGGCGTGCTCTACCATCTGGGGAGGAGTTGGCCCCTGCGGCAAGAAACGGATGGTTATGACGCAACGCTTCAGGCACCTGCTGCCCGTGGTCCTCGGCGGTGATATCGGCGCCTACGCCCTGGCGCGGCAGCTTCATGAGGTCACCGGCACCTCGGTGACGGTCGTGGCCTCGGATCCGATCGTCGCGATCTCCGAGTCGGCCTACATCACCGTGGTCCACCAGGAGGCTGGGGCCCCGCCGGAGCGGACCATCGCGCTGCTGCAAAAGCTGGCTCAGGGCAGAGGGCCCCGCAGCGCTGTGCTCATGGCCAACACCGACGCCGCGGCCGCCATGATCTCCGCCCACCGCAGCGAGCTCGAGCCCACCTATGTCCTGCCCTTCCCGGACATCGACGTGCTCGACGCCGTCAGCGACAAGGCCTCCTTCTCCCGTCTGTGCGCAGAGGTCGGGGTACTCACGCCACGGGAGGTCGTCGTCGACCTGGCCGACCCCGACTGTGTGCCGCCGACCAGCGCCGACGAGCTCGGCATGGAGTTCCCGCTCGTGGCCAAGGCAGCCATCGGCGCTGACTACGACCGCATCTCCTTCCCCGGAAAGCGCAAGATCTGGTTCATCGACGACGCCGCCGAGCTGGCACGCATGTGGAGGAGCCTGAAGGAGGCCGGCTACCGCTCCACCTTCCTGGTTCAGGAGTGCATCCCCGGTGACGACACCGCCATGCGCTCGGTGACCGCCTACATGGACTCCACCGGCGAGCTGCGCCTCATCGGCTCGGCGCGTGTCCTGCTGCAGGACCACGCCCCCACCATGATCGGCAACCCGGTGGCCATGATTACCGAGGCCTTCCCCGACCTGTGGGAGGCCACCGGCCGCCTGCTGCGTCACGCCGGCTACCGCGGCTTCGCCAACCTCGACATCAAGGTCGACCCCCGCGACGGACGGGAGCTCTTCTTCGAGGTCAACCCCCGCATCGGCCGCAACTCCTTCTACCTGACCGCCGCCGGCGCCAACCCCATGGCCGTCATGCTCAAGGACCTGGTCCTGGACCAGCGTGACGAGCCCATCGAGGTCACCCGACAGGTTCTCTACTCCCTGGTCCCCGACGGCGTCATCGCACGCTACGTGTCCGATGAGGCGCTGCGCCGCAAGGCCAAGGGCCTGGGGCGGGGCATCGACCCGCTGCGCGACCCGGCCGAGCGCTCGCTGCGCCGTCGCGTGACGATCGAGCTCCAGCGCCTCAACCACTACCGCAAGTTCGCCCGCAACTATCCGCAACGAGTCGACAGGTCCCGCTGAATGCCCGAGAACGAGAACATGCCCGACAGCACCACCCCCGACGCCACGACTGATTCCGCGACTGACTCCATGACTGACTCCAACCCTGAGGCCAAGGTCGAGGCCGGTGCACCGGCCCCCCAGAAGGCTCAGGCGAACCCGCCCAAGGACAAGGGGCGCAAGGGCGGCGAGTCTGAGCAGCCCAAGCAGCCCGAGCAGAAGGCTGACCCGACCGACAAGCCCGCCCAGCCCGCCAGGGCCGACAAGGCTGACAAGGCTGACAAGCCCAAGGCGCCTCGGCTCACGCACCCCGAGCCGGTGCACTCCACCCCGGACCGCTCCGAGACCCTGCGTCGGGTCGACGGGCGCGAGATGCGCCTGGCCGTGGGCAACAGCCACTTCCCGGTTGAGCAAACCGAGGCCTGGGAGCGCTTCGAGGAGGCCATGGGCCGCCCCCTGTGGGGCCGCTACCTCTATGAGGACGAGGGCAAGCCCGTGGCCGCCATCGCCCTGTACCGCTACGAGATGGGCGGCCAGACCTTCCTGTGGGCCAAGCACGGCCCGGTCTGGCTCAAGGAGCAGTCGCCCGAGCGTGAGGCCCACCTGCGCCGGCTGCTGCGCTCCGTGGTCAAGGAGCGCGACCGCTCTGTGCGTTTCATCCGCATGCACGCCCGCTACGGCGCTGCCGACCTGCGAGAGCTGCTGTCCACCATCACCTACGACCGCACCTACGTCATCGACCTGGTGCCCAAGACGCCGGAGAAGATGGCCGCGGTCATGCCCAAGGACGGCCGCCGTGCGGTCAAGCGCGCCGAGCGCGTCGCCCGGGAGGCCGGGTGCACCATCAGCGACGAGACCGGCCTGAGCCGCGAGGAGTTCGACCAGGTCTACGAGGTCCTGCGCGAGACCGCCGAGCGCGACGGCTTCAAGCCCCACGACGCCGAGGTCTACTGGACCATGCTGACCTCCCTGGGGGAGAAGAACGCCCGCCTGTTCGTCCTGCGCAAGGACGGCGTCCCCCACGCCTGGGACCTCATCCTCACCTCAGGCAAGGACGCCGTGGCCTACTACGGCGCCTCCTCCAACGAGTCGCGCACCTTCCGTGGGGCCGAGGCCCTGGACTGGTGGGCCGCCTGCACCCTGGCTCAGGAGGGCTACCGCGGCCTGGATCTCATGGGCGCCGGCTCCACCCGTGTCCCCTCGCTCTACACGGTGGGCCAGTACAAGAAGCGCTACGCCCAGCACGTCACCGAGGTGGACGGGGCCTGGGACGTCCCGGTCTCCCGCGTCATCTACTCCGGGATGTCCGCGGCCAAGCGCCTGCGTGACGCACTGCGCGCGCGGCGTGGCTCACGGGAGGACTGAGCCCGCGCGACCACGACGTAGACTCGCGGTCGAACCGGGGTGCACCAGTACAGCGCCCCGCACCGATGCAGCAGAGGAGACGAGCCCGTGTCAGACCAGCCCATGATTGAAATCACCCTCGACGGCGCGCCCCGCACCATTGAGGCGGGCAGCACGGGGGCGCTCCTCCTGCAGGACGCCGTCAAGAAGGACGGCGTCGTCGCGATGCGCGTCAACGGCGAGCCCTGGGACCTGGAGCGCCAGATCCCGGCCGGCGCCGTCGTCGAGCCCATCACCCTGTCCAGCGAGGACGGCCTCAACATCCTGCGCCACAGCGCCACCCACGTCATGGCGCAGGCCGTCCAGGAGATGTTCCCGGACGTCAACCTCGGCATCGGCCCCTTCATCACCGACGGCTTCTACTACGACTTCGGAGCCATCGACGCCGTCACTCCCGAGATGCTGCGCGAGATCGAGAAGCGCATGAAGCGGATCGTCAAGGAGGGGCAGCGCTTCGTGCGCCGCGACATCACCGAGGACCAGGGGCGTGAGGAGCTGGCCGACCAGCCCTACAAGCTCGAGCTCATCACCACCAAGGGAGCGGGCGCCGAGGGCGCCTCGGTCGAGGTCGGCGCCGGCGGGCTGACCATGTACGACAACGTTCGACGCGACGGCACCGTCGCCTGGACCGACCTGTGCCGTGGCCCCCACCTGCCCTCGACCCGCCTCATCGGGCAGGGCTTCGCGCTGACCAAGTCCTCGTCGGCCTACTGGAAGGGCGACCAGTCCGGCGACTCCCTCCAGCGCATCTACGGCACCGCCTGGGCCAGCAAGGATGACCTCAAGGCCTACCAGACCCGCCTGGCCGAGGCCGCCAAGCGCGACCACCGCAAGCTCGGCGCCGAGCTCGACCTCTACTCCTTCCCCGAGGAGATCGGCCCCGGCCTGGTGGTCTTCCACCCCAAGGGCGCCATGCTGCGCCACCAGATCGAGCAGTACGTCGTCGACCGCCACCTGGACTACGGCTTCGACTTCGTCCACACTCCCGAGATCTCCAAGGGCGGGCTCTTCCACACCTCCGGGCACCTGCCCTACTACGCCGACACCATGTTCCCGCCCATGCTCGCCGACGAGGAGCGCGACGCCGAGGGCAACATCACCAAGGCCGGCCAGGAGTACTACCTCAAGGCCATGAACTGCCCGATGCACAACCTCATCTTCCGCTCCCGCGGACGCTCCTACCGCGAGCTGCCGCTGCGCTTCTTCGAGATGGGGCACGACTACCGCTACGAGAAGTCCGGCGTCGTCCACGGGCTCACCCGCATGCGCGGCTTCACCCAGGACGACTCCCACACCTACTGCACCCCGGAACAGGCCGGTGAGGAGATCCGTGCCCAGATCGACTTCTTCCTGTCCATCCTCAAGGCCTTCGGACTGACCGACTTCTACCTCGAGCTGTCCACCCGCGACGAGGACGGAGCCAAGAAGGACAAGTTCATCGGCTCCGACGCTGACTGGGAAGCCGCCACACAGGCCCTCCAGAACGCCTGCGACGCCTCCGGGCTGGAAGTCGTTCCCGACCCGGGCGGCGCCGCCTTCTACGGCCCCAAGGTCTCGGTCCAGGTCAAGGACGCCATCGGCCGGACCTGGCAGATGTCCACCATCCAGTACGACTTCAACCAGCCCGAGCGCTTCGACCTGGAGTACACGGCCGCCGACGGCACCCACCAGCGCCCCATCATGATCCACTCGGCCAAGCTGGGCAGCGTGGAGCGCTTCATCGGGGTGCTCACCGAGCACTACGCGGGCGCCTTCCCCGCCTGGCTCTCCCCGGTGCAGGTCCGGCTCATCCCCGTGGCGGAGGCCTTCGACGCCTACGTCGACGACGTCGCCGCCCAGCTGCGCGCCCAGGGGGTTCGCGTCGAGGTGGACCACTCCGACGACCGCTTCGGCAAGAAGATCCGCAACGCCTCCAAGGACAAGATCCCCTTCACCCTCATTGCCGGGGGAGAGGACGCCGAGGCCGGCGCCGTCTCCTTCCGGTTCCGTGACGGCCAGCAGACCAACGGCGTGCCCGTCAAGGAGGCCGTGGCCCACATCGTCAGCGTCATCGACGCCCGTATCAACGATCCGGCGGGGGAGAAGCTGCACAGTGACTGAGGAAGTGACCGGAGAGACGACCACCGGCCCCGGGGCCGGTGACCGCGTCGAGGTGGAGGCGCCCTTCTACCACGAGGGCGCTCCGCAGGCCTTTCAGCGGCTGTGGACCCCGCACCGCATGGTCTACATCGGGGGGCAGAACAAGCCCTCCGATGACACGCCCGCACAGTGCCCGTTCTGCACCGGGCCGCAACGCGGTGACGAGGAGGCCCTCATCCTCCACCGGGGCGAGACCAGCTACGTCATCATGAACCTGTACCCGTACAACACCGGTCACCTGCTGGTGTGCCCCTATCGGCATATCTCCGACTGGACCGAGGCCACCGCGGCCGAGCGCCAGGAGATCGGTGAGCTGACCGCCACGGCCATGAGCGTCGTGCGCTCGGTGAGCCACCCCCACGGGTTCAACCTGGGGATGAACCAGGGCGAGGTCGCCGGTGCGGGGATCGCCGCCCACCTCCACCAGCACATCGTGCCGCGCTGGAAGGGGGATGCGAACTTCATGCCCATCATCGGACGGACCAAGCCCGTCCCCCAGCTGCTCGGCCAGCAGCGGGACATGCTCGCGGCCGCCTGGCCCTCCGGGACGGGGCAGAGCGGGGACTGATCCCCCTGGCCCCGCTCGACGCGCTCCGGCAGGCTGAGAGCAGCCTCTGCGTCCCAGTCCGTCCCGTGCCATCACGGCCCGTCTCCTAGACAGTTCCACCCCAGTGATAAGGACCTCATGCTCGGCAACCACGGCCGCGGCCTGACCAAGGCCCTGTTCACCCGACCCGCCCTCGCGCTCGGGCGGCTCGGGGTGACCCCCAACATGCTTACCGTCACCGGAACGGCCCTGTCCGTGACGGCGGCGGTCACCCTGCTGCCGAAGGGACACTTCGTGGCCGGGCCCTTGGTCCTGCTCGTGGTGCTGGTGGCCGACTCCTTCGACGGCATTCTGGCCCGGGCCACTGGCAAGAGCTCGGTGTTCGGGGCATTCCTGGACTCCACCATGGACCGTCTTGCCGACGGCGCCGTCCTGGGATCCCTCGCGGCCTGGGCGGCCCTGTCCATGCCGGTCGGCGTGCTGCGCACCGTGACCGTCGCGGCTGCCTTAGTCGCCGTCGTCATGGCGGCCACTGTTCCTTACGCCCGCGCCCGGGCTGAGTCCATCGGCGCCAGTGCTTCCGTGGGGATCGCCGAGCGCACCGATCGGCTCCTGGTCGCGCTCGGCTCCACCTTCCTCGTGGGGCTCGGGGCACCCCAGTGGGTGCTCACCGTCGGGCTCCTCTACGTGGCGGTCGCCTCCTTCATCACCGTGATTCAGCGTGTGCGCGCCGTCCATCAGCAGGTCCGCCAGGAGGGTGAGAAGCAATGAGGATGCGCCTGCCAGCCGTCTCCGACGCCTACCGCCTGGCCTGGCGCGGTACCCGACACCTGCCCGCGCCGGTGGGATACGGCCTGGCGCACACCGTGGCCGACGCGCTGTGGGCCTGGCAGCGCCTGCGGCGCTCCACCGCCGGAGTAGGACAGCTCGAGCGCAACCTCTCACGCATCCTCCCGGCGGGAACACCAGCGCCCGCGCTGCACCGGGCCACCCAAGCCGGCATGCGTTCCTACATGCGCTACTTCTACGAGGCCTTCGCCTTGCCCGGAATCACACCGGAGCAGATCCTGGCGCGCGTGCGCACCGACATCGATCCCCAGCTGCGCGAGGACGTGCGCGCGGGCAGCGTCGTCATGGCCCTGCCGCACATGGGCAACTGGGACCTCATCGGAGCTTGGGCCTGCCGTGAGCTCGCCACCGTCCTGACCGTCGCCGAACGCCTGGAGCCCGAGGACCTCTTCGAGCAGTTCGTCTCCTTCCGCCAGTCACTGGGCATGCGCATCATCGGCCAGTCCCACGGGGAGAAGGTCTTCGACCGCCTCCTTGAGGCGGCGAGCCAGGGGCACTACGTCGTCGCACTCCTGGCGGACCGGGACCTGTCCTCGGCCGGCATCACCGCGCGGCTGGGCAGCGCCACCGCACGGGTGGCCGCCGGGCCCGCGGCGATCGCCCAGCGCCTGGGACGCCCCCTGTACGCCGCCTCGATCCACTACGAGCCGCTCACCGGCCAGAGGCGCCGTCGGGCCGGATCGCCCTGGGGAATCGTGCTGACCGCCCGCAGGGTCCCGGCGCCTCAGCAGATGGAGGGACGCGAGCAGGTCGTGGCGCACACGCGTGCCTGGGTCGCTGCGCTGGAGCCCCTGCTCGCCGAGCACGCCGAGGACTGGCACATGCTCCAGCCCGTCTTCGACGCCGACCTGGACCAGGAGCGCCTGGCTCGCAGCCACGCCCGCGACCAGCAGGGCGCCCACGAGGAGGACGCATGAGGATCGGTATCGTCTGTCCCTACTCCTTCGACGCTCACGGAGGCGTTCAGGTCCACGTCATGGACCTGGCCGGTGAGCTCTTCCGCCGCGGCCACGAGGTACAGGTCCTCGCGCCGGCCTCCCAGGACACCGAGCTGCCCGACTGGGTCACCAGCGCCGGTGACTCCATCGCCATCCCCTACAACGGCTCGGTGGCACGGCTGAACTTCGGCGCCCTCGTGGCCAGACGGGCCCGACGCTGGCTGGATGCCGGCGACTTCGACATCCTGCACATCCATGAGCCCATCACCCCCAGCGTCGGGATGCTGGCCCTGCAGGCCGCCACCGGACCGGTGGTGGGCACCTTCCACGCCGCCATGGACCGCTCGCTGGCCCGTGAGCTGCTGAGCCCGGCGACGGTGCCGCTCATGGAGAAGCTCTCGGCCCGCATCGCCGTCTCCGAGGAGGCCCGCCGCACCCTCATCCAGTACCACGGCGGCGACGCCGTCGTCATCCCCAACGGCGTCAATGTCGGGCCCTTCGCCGACGCCCCCAAGGACGACCCCCGGTTCCGGGGCACGGACGAGGCCCCCACCATCTCCTTCCTGGGGCGCCTGGACGAGCCCCGCAAGGGGCTGCGGGTCCTGGCCGACGCCATCCCGACGGTGCTTGAGTCGGTGCCCAGGGCGCGCTTCCTCATCGCAGGGCGCGGGCAGGCCCAGGAGATCCGCGAGGAGCTGGCCCGCTTCGGTGACTCCGTGGTCTTCCTGGGGGGCGTCAGCGACGAGGACAAGGCCGCCATGCTGGCCTCGGCCAGCTGCTACGTGGCCCCGCAGACCGGAGGGGAGTCCTTCGGCATCGTCCTGGTGGAGGCCATGGCCGCCGGAACCCGGGTCATCGCCTCCGACCTCAAGGCCTTCTCCGACGTGCTCGGCGAGGGCCGTTACGGGGCCCTGTTCCGCAACGAGGACGGCGGCGACCTGGCCCGAGTCATCATCGACACCCTGCAGGACACCGCGGCCGCCCAGGCCCGCGTCCAGGCGGCCAGTCAGGTGGTCGGCCGCTACGACTGGTCCGCGGTCACCGACGAGGTGCTCGACGTCTACGACATGGCTCTGTCCACCGCCCACACCCGGGTCGAGCCCGCCCCCGGTTCGCGCACCATGCTGGGCCGGTTGCGCGATGCCCTGGACGACTAGCAGCTGATCTCAGGAGTGATGAGGAACCGACCATGGCAGCAAGCATGACGACGGCCGTGACGCAGGCCGTTGATACCCTGGCCGGTGCGGCCACGGCCCTACCGGCACTGTCCGCCACAGGGTCCGGTGTGATGACGGCGCCGATATGGAGCATCGTCGTGCTGCTGGTCGGGTTGGCCGTGATCGCAGGGTGGGCCCTCTACGCCAGGGCGGTTCGGGTGGACCGGCTGCACCGGCAGGTGCTGGGCGCTCGGGCCACGCTTGAGGCCCAGCTCGTTCACCGGGCCGAGGCCGCGGCGGAGCTGGCCACCGTCCCCTCCCTGGATCCGGCTTCCGGACTGCTGCTCAGCCGTGCCGCTCGCGAGGCGCTGGACGCCGAGGGGCCTCTTGTCGATGACGGCCTGGACACCTCCACGCCTCTTGAGGGCACCCCCTCCTCCCATCCTGCTTCCAGCGGCGCGGCGCTCCCGACTCCGACCTCCCGCAGTCGGGCCCTGATCGAGTCCGATCTCAGCCGGGTCCTGCGAACGGTGGTCAGCGAGCCCGCACGCCGCGAGCTGTCCGCCGACCCGCTGAGCCTGCCCGCGCTCAACCGCCTGGACCGGGCCTGCTCCCGCCTGGTCCTGGCCCGCAGGTTCCACAACACCCACGTCAGCGAGGCCCAGGCCCTCAGGGCACGGCCGCTCGTCCGGATGTGCCACCTGGCTGGGCACGCGCCCATGCCCCAGACCTTCGATGCCGACGACGACACCACCCCTGAGGCGCCGCCCGAGCGCGACGACGAGGTGCAACCGAGGTGATTCCATGAGCATGCCCCCCAGTCCCTGGGCCCCCCGGCCCGGATACCGGCGCTCCAGCGCCCTGCCGCAGACCCCAGCCGACTCCGGCCCCCTTCCCGGAGTCGGGCAGCGGTATCAGGTGCATCGTGACTCTCAGGGCACGCCTCCGTCGCGGGCCACGGATCCTGAGGATGGCCGGCAGCAGCACGAGCAGGTGGCCCCCCTCATCCCGCCGGGTATTACGGCGAGGGTCGGGGCGATCGTCATGCTGACCGCGATCGTTCTGTTCTCAATGCTCACCGTGTACTTCTTCTCAGGGCTTCGGGACGATTTCGGTCCGGTCGTGCTTCCGTCGTTTCTGCTGGCGCTCATCCCCTTGGGCGGGGTGCTGGTGGTCACGATGCTGCTCGCGGGGGTGTTCTGGTACGTCCGCTGGGAGCCCAGGCCTCCCGGCGTGTTCACGGTGGTCACGCTCCTGGTGGCGTTCCTGTGGGGGACGAGCGTGTCCACCCTGTGCTCCTTGGTGGTCAACGGCTGGGTGGCTCGGGTCATCACCGAGGCCATGGGGGACCCGGATGTGGCCGGCGTGATTTCAGCACCTCTGGTGGAGGAGCTGACCAAGGGACTGGGCGTCCTGTTCGTCTTCCTCATCTGGCGCCGCACGATCAATGGGACGATCGATGGGGTCGTGTATGCGGCGTTCACCGCTGCAGGCTTCGCCTTCGTTGAGAACATCCTCTACTTCGTTCAGGGGTGGGAGTACGTGGGGACGATTTTCGTCATGCGAGGGGTCCTGTCCCCGTTTGCCCACCTGACCTTCACCTCTTGCACAGGAGTGGCCATTGGTGTCTCCTCCCGTCGGCGGTCTCAGTACGCCTGGGCGTGGATGACTCCTGTTGGTCTGGTCGGTGCGATCCTCCTTCACGCGACCTGGAACGGCTTCGTTGCCGCGAACTTCGGGGTGTATCTGCTGCTTCAGTTCCCCTTCTACGCTCTGTGCGCCGGACTGGTCTCGTGGCTGCGTTGGAGTGAGCGCCGGTCGATGCGCCGCGGGCTGGAGGACTACGCCCACGCCGGCTGGTTCTCCCCGGCCGAGGTCCAGATGCTCACCACCGGCGCGGGGCGCCGCTCGGGCAGACGATGGGCTGCCACCAGGGGGCTGCAGGCCGCAGCGGCCATGAACACCTTCCAGAAAGGTGCTGCGGAGCTTGCCCAGCTGCGCCAGCAGGCGGTGGACAGTCACGATCTGGGCGAGCTGTCCGTCAAGGAGACCGAGCTGCTCGACCGGATCAGCTCGGCGCGCCGATCCTTCCTGGGGGCCGGGTAGGGGCGGTAGCAGCCGGACGACTTTCCACGGCTCGGGTCTCGCAGCGTGAGCACCGGGGACGGTTGCGCAGACGCGCGGTAGCATGCTGAGCGTCAGCATTATCTCAGAGACGTTGCGGCCGACCCCGTGCGGCGGCCGCGGCTCACGGCCGGAGGACCACGATTGAGTACAGAGCAGACCACTCCCAGCACCGGCACCCTCACCGTCAAACGAGGCATGGCGGACATGCTCAAGGGAGGCGTCATCATGGACGTCGTCACGCCCGAGCAGGCCCGTATCGCCCAGGACGCAGGAGCCGTCGCCGTCATGGCGCTCGAGCGCGTCCCCGCCGACATCCGAGCCCAGGGCGGCGTCGCCCGCATGAGCGACCCCGACCTCATCACCGGCATCATCGAGGCGGTCTCCATCCCGGTCATGGCCAAGGCCCGTATCGGCCACTTCGTGGAGGCCCAGGTCCTCCAGAGCCTCGGCGTGGACTACATCGACGAGTCCGAGGTCCTCACCCCGGCCGACTACGCCCACCACATCGACAAGCAGTCCTTCACCGTTCCTTTCGTGTGCGGAGCCACCAACCTCGGTGAGGCGCTGCGCCGCATCACCGAGGGCGCGGCCATGATCCGCTCCAAGGGTGAGGCCGGAACCGGGGACGTCTCCAACGCAGTGACCCACATGCGCACGATCCGCGATGAGATCCGTCGCCTGACCTCGCTGCCCGAGGACGAGCTCTACGTGGCAGCCAAGGAGCTCGCCGCCCCCTACGAGCTCGTCGCCGAGGTCGCCCGCACCGGCCACCTGCCGGTCGTGCTGTTCACCGCCGGTGGCATCGCCACCCCGGCCGACGCCGCCATGATGATGCAGATGGGGGCCGAGGGCGTCTTCGTGGGCTCGGGCATCTTCAAGTCCGGCGACCCCGCCAAGCGGGCCGCCGCCATCGTGCGCGCCACCGCGCAGTTCGACGACCCCGACGTCATCGCCGAGGTCTCGCGCGGACTGGGCGAGGCGATGGTGGGGATCAACGTCGACGAGATCCCCGAGCCCCACCGCCTGGCGGAACGCGGCTGGTGACCGGCTCCCTGGTCGATGGACGTCACCCGGTGCTGGTCCCCGAGGACTGGGACCAGCACCTCGACGCCGCCGAGTGGAGCCTGGGGGAGGACGGTCTGCCCTTCAGGACGGCCGCCCGAGTCCTGGCCGTGACCCAGGACAGCGAGGTGCTGCTGCTGGTGGGGCACGACGCCGCGGACCCGGATCACAGGTGGATCTTCACCCCGGGAGGAGGACTCCACAGCGGTGAGGACCCTCGTGCCGGGGCCGTGCGTGAGCTGGTCGAGGAGTCCGGGATCGAGGTCGCCCCGGAGGACCTGGAGGGGCCCATCGCCCACCGCGAGGCGATCTTCCGCTTCGCCTCGGTCACGTGCCGCCAGGACGAGATCTTCTTCCTCCTGCACCTGCCGACCCGGCGCCCGGTCAGGAAGGACGGATGGACGTGCCTGGAGCGCGACGTCGTCGACTCCATCTCGTGGTGGAGTGCCGAGAAGCTGCAGGCCGCCCAGCAGCGGGGGCAGGAGATCTACCCGGTGCGCCTGCCCGAGATCCTGGCGGAGCTCGCCTCGGGCTGGAACGGCCGGTGCCTCGACCTGACCGATCCGGTGGACCACGAGGTCCTGGCCGAGCTCGCGAGCAACCCTCCCCGTCACTGCGACCCCAGCACCTGAAGGAGCCCGATGACCGACCCGAGCCACGCCCACCGCCCGGCCCACACGATGGACGCCCGCCACCCCCGGGCGCTCTTCCCCGCGCTCGCAGCGCCCGACTCCCGCCCCACGATCGGGATCCTCGCCCTTCAGGGCGACGTGCGCGAGCACTCCTTGGCCCTCGAGGCGGCCGGAGCACGACCCGTCGTGGTGCGCCGCGCCGCCGATCTGGGTGAGGCCCCCGGTCACCGGCTTGACGGCCTGGTGATCCCCGGAGGGGAATCGACCACCATGAGCACGCTGCTGGTCGCCTTCGAGATGCTCGCGCCCCTGCGCGAGCTCATCGGCGCGGGCCTGCCCGCCTACGGGTCCTGCGCCGGGATGATTATGCTGGCCGACCGCGTCGAGGGGGCTCAGGCGGGCCAGGCCTTCCTGGGTGGCATCGACATGACCGTGCGCCGCAACGCCTTCGGTCGACAGGTGGACTCCTACGAGGAGGACCTCGTCGCCCCGGTGCTCGGCGCGGGGCCAAGCCGACCGCTGCGCGCCGTCTTCATCCGGGCCCCCTGGGTTGAGGAGGTGGGCACGGGCGTCGAGATCCTCGCCACGACCCGCGCCGGACGTGCGGCTGGGGTCGGTGGGGCCGACGGCGGTAGGATCGTTGCGGTTCGTCAAGGGTCCCTGCTCGCCACGTCCTTCCATCCGGAGGTCGGGGGTGACCACCGGGTCCACGACGTCTTCGTCTCCATGGTGACGCGCCGGGCCTGAGCAGGTCCGGCATCGTCCTCAGTATCGACTCCCAAGGAGCACTTATGTCGGGTCACTCCAAGTGGGCCACCACCAAGCACAAGAAGGCCGCCATCGACGCCAAGCGCGGCAAGCTCTTCGCACGTCTCATCAAGAACATCGAGGTCGCCGCCCGCACCGGCGGTGGTGACCCCACCGGTAACCCCACTCTGTTCGACGCCATCCAGAAGGCCAAGAAGAACTCCGTGCCGGCGGACAACATCACGCGCGCCGTCAAGCGCGGCAGCGGCGAGGAGGCCGGTGGTGCCGACTGGCAGACCATCATGTACGAGGGCTACGGCCCCGGCGGGGTCGCCTTCCTCGTCGAGTGCCTTACCGACAACCGCAACCGGGCCGCCTCCGACGTGCGCGTGGCCTTTTCCCGCAACGGCGGGAACCTGGCCGACCCGGGCTCGGTGGCTTACAACTTCACCCGTAAGGGCGTCGTCGAGGTCGCCAAGGCCGACGGCGTGGACGAGGACTCCATCCTCATGGCCGTCCTGGAGGCCGGCGCCGAGGAGGTCGAGGACATGGGCGAGTCCTTCGAGATCTACTCCGAGCCCAGTGACATCGTCGCCGTGCGTACCGCGCTGACGGAGGCGGGGATGGACTACGACTCCGCCGAGGTTCAGTTCGTCGCCGGTACCAAGGTGGAGGTCGATGTCGAAGGAGCCCGCAAGGTCTTCCGCCTCATCGACGCCCTGGAGGACTCCGACGACGTCCAGAACGTCTACACCTCGGTGGACCTCAGCCCGGAGGTGGCCGCCGAGTTCGCCGGCGACGAGGACTGAGCCCCTGGACCTCGCCGCCCCCCGGTCGCGCTCGGCTCGCGCCGTCGTCGCCCAGCAGCGGGTCCTGGGAATCGATCCCGGACTGACCCGCTGTGGTCTGGGATGCGTCGATGTCGACCCGCGCCGTCAGGTGCGCCTCGTGGAGGTCGGCGTGGTTCGCACGCCGCCTTCCCAGAGCCCCGAGCTGAGGCTGCTGACCATCACGGAGGCCATTGAGGACTGGATCGCCCGCCTGGGCCCGTCGGTGGTCTCCATCGAGAGGGTCTTCGTGCAGGACAACCTGCGCTCGGTCATCGGGGTCGCCCAGGTCATGGGGACCGCGATGGCCACGGCGGCGCGCGCGGGCCTGGAGGTCGCTCAGCACACGCCCAGTGAGGCCAAGGCCGCCGTCACCGGCTCGGGCACGGCTGACAAGGCTCAGGTTCAGGCCATGGTCACCCGCATCCTCGGCCTCGACGCCCCACCCCGGCCGGCCGACGCAGCCGACGCCCTGGCGCAGGCGATCTGCCACGGCTGGCGAGGAGGCGGAACGGGGACGGACGACGCCACCGAGATGGTCTCCGCCGGGGGCGCGGTGCGTGTCTCGGCCCGTACGCCGGCACAGCGTCAGTGGGCCGCCGCCCAGGCCGCAGCCCGGCGCACCGGTGCCGTCGACCCGCGACGGGTGCGGCGCTGAGGACCCCGCCGAAGTCGGGCTGCTAGGATCCGAACGTCTGTTCGAGCCCCGTCGGTGTCCGTCAAGGCGGCCTGAGTGTGCTCGATCCACTGAGAACCCCAGGAGAAGTCGCCCATGATCGCCTCCCTGCGCGGCACTGTCCTCAGTGTCGGCCTGACCTGTGCCGTCATTGAGACCGGCGGCGTCGGCATGAGCATCCAGGCCACGCCCACCACGCTGTCCGGCCTCAGGGTCGGTGAGGAGACCCTCGTGCACACCGAGATGGTGGTCCGCGAGGACTCGCTGACGCTGTTCGGCTTCGCCGACACCGACGAGAGGGACAGCTTTCGCACCCTCATGAGCGCCAAGGGGGTCGGAGCCAAGCTGGCGCTGGCGATGCTGGCCGTCCACACGCCCAACGCGCTCAGGCGGGCCATCGCCTCCCAGGACGTCGCCGCCCTCACGCGGGTTCCCGGCCTGGGCCCCAAGGGTGCTCAGCGTGTCATCCTGGACGTGGCCGACAAGCTGGGCCCTGTCACCGGGGACGATCTCGGTACCGCGCGGACGGCGTCGCAGACCACCGGGGGAGCGGAGGCAATGAGCGACGGCGGTCCCGAGCCCCACGCGGACGTGGTCGCCGCCCTGGTGCAGCTCGGCTGGAACGAGGCCAGCGCGCACCAGGCGGTCTCCTCGGTGACGGCTGATGCCGCGGATGGGGGACAGGATCCGGACATGGCGGCGGTGCTGCGGGCCTCCCTGAGGTGGCTGGGAGGCGGGCACCGTGGCTGATCCTGATGAGCTCGATGGGCAGCGCCTGGTCGGTGGCGGCGCCGACGCCACCGAGCGCGCCGCCGAGGCGGCCCTACGGCCTAAGCGCCTGGAGGACTTCACCGGGCAGGAAGTGGTGCGAGGCCAGCTCTCGGTGGTGCTGCGCTCGGCCCTGGCCCGTGGGGTGACGGCTGACCACGTCCTGCTCTCCGGGCCTCCTGGGCTGGGCAAGACCACCCTGGCCATGATTATCGCCGCTGAGGTGGACGGCTCCCTGCGCCTGACCTCGGGGCCGGCCATCCAGCACGCCGGAGACCTCGCGGCCATCCTGTCCTCCCTGGAGGAGGGCGACGTGCTGTTCATCGATGAGATCCACCGCCTGGCACGCACCGCCGAGGAGATGCTCTACCTGGCGATGGAGGACTTCCGGGTCGACATCGTCGTGGGAAAGGGACCCGGCGCCACCTCCATCCCCCTGTCGCTACCCCCCTTCACCGTCGTCGGAGCCACCACGAGAGCGGGGCTGCTGCCCGCGCCGCTGCGGGACCGCTTCGGCTTCACCGGGCACCTCGACTACTACGGGCCGAACGAGCTCACCCGGATCCTCACGCGCAGCGCGGGGCTGTTGGGGGTGAGCCTGGAGGCAGACGCCGCCAAGGAGCTGGCCTCACGCTCGCGCGGCACGCCCCGAATCGCCAACCGGCTGCTGCGCCGGGTCCAGGACTGGGCGGAGGTGCACGGGCGTCCCGGCCGGCTGGACCTGGCGGCGGCCCGCGGCGCCCTGGACGTCTTCGAGGTTGACGCCCTCGGGCTGGATCGTCTGGACCGCCAGGTGCTCGAGGCCCTGTGTACCCGGTTCGGCGGCGGCCCGGTGGGGCTGACGACGCTGGCGGTCAGCGTGGGGGAGGAGCCCGAGACGGTGGAGACCGTGGCCGAGCCCTACCTGGTGCGCGAGGGGCTCGTGGTGCGCACCCCGCGGGGGCGGGCGGCCACGCCGGCGGCCTACAGCCACCTGGGACTCGAGCCCCCTGCCGACGGATCATTGTTCTCCTGAGCGACAACCGGGTAATGTGACCATTTTGTAACCGGTTGGTACCCAGTTGTGCCCGACCACTCGCCAACGGTCGGTAAGGCTCTGGCCCGCGTGCCATAGACTCGCCACCGCCGGCCTGTGACAGTCGTAGGTCTGCATCAGCCGGGACTGCCTAGTCGAAACGGAAGAGGCCTCCATGTCGTCGTATTTCATCTGGATCATGCTCATCGGGATGTTCCTGATGATGTGGTTCGTCAGCCGCAGGCAGCGCGCGATGCAGGAGGAGCAGAAGCGCCGTACCGAGAAGGGCCTGGTTCCCGGCAACTGGGTTCGCACCATCGGCGGCTTCTACGGCACGGTTGTCGAGGTCGACGGTGACGTGGTCACCCTGGCCACGCCGCTGGGCGACGAGACCCTGTGGAGCAAGCGGGCGATCGCCGCCATCGAGGAGCCGCCCTTCGGCTCCGCCTCCGCCCACGAGGAGTCCGGCTCCGACGTCGAGCAGGCTGACAACGACATCCAGGACTCCGAGCAGGACGCGGCCGAGCCGCAGGCCTGATGTCGCGAACCGAGCGCTCTCCCACGATGTGAGCGCGGCGGCTCCCCGCAGAGCCCTGCACACCCCACCCGCGCCTGGCGACCAGACTCGCCGAGTCCACCGGAAACGGTGCGTCTCATGGTCGTGCCCGCCAAGCGCCCCTACCCACACTCACCTCAGCCTTCGGGCCATGCGCTCGAGCACACTCCACTCCAGGAAGGGACCACGTGTCCAGTAAGCAGCGAAAGCGCCCAGGGCGCCGCCTCCTGATGTTCATCCTCGTCCTCGTCATCGGTTTCGGTGCGCTCGTGGCGGGAAGCATGAGGCACAAGGCCTCGCTCACCCCCGGCCTCGCCCTCGATCTGGAGGGCGGGACCCAGCTCATCCTGACGCCCACCACCTCTGACGGCTCGGCGATCAGTGACAACGACGTCGAGCAGGCCATCGAGGTGATCCGCCAGCGCGTGGACGCCTCCGGTGTCTCCGAGGCGCAGATCTCCCGCCAGGGCGGTCAGAACATCGTGGTCTCGCTGCCCGGTAAGCCCAGCCAGGCCACCCTGGAGCTGGTGCGCACCTCGGCCGTCATGTACTTCCGCCCGGTCCTGCGGATTCTGCCGGGCAGCGCCCAGCAGGCCGCCAAGAACATCGCCAGCCAGAATCCCTCTGGTGGGCCGACCCCGGCGCAGGCGGCTCAGCCCAGCCCGAGCGCCAGCAGCGAGGCGACTCAGCCGGCGGCGGACTCCGAGGGCGCCGAGGAGGGCTCGGGCCAGGGCGAGCAGCCGGCTGCGACTCCGGCCCCCACCGCGCAGCCCACGGCTCAGTCGACGGCACAGCCCCGGACTCCCGAGGAGATCGCCAAGCAGCTGGCGGACGTCAACCAGGACGGGGTCATCTCCTCCGACCCGCTCCCCGCTCAGGACAAGACGAACTCGTCGGACTCCTGGATCACCGAGAAGCTTCTCTACGACGGCTACATGACCGACTGCTCCGACCCGAAGAACCTCACCGGTCAGACGCAGGACCCCAAGGTCGCCGTCATCTCCTGCTCCAAGGAGGCCGGCTCCCAGCACCAAGGCGCCTACATCCTCGGCCCGGCCGAGATCACCGGCACCGAGCTCAAGAGCGCCAACTCGGGCCTGGAGACTGACTCCCGAGGACAGGCCACCCAGCAGTGGGTCGTCTCGCTGGCCTTCAACGCTGACGGCACCAAGAAGTTCGCCGAGATGTCCAAGCGGCTGCTGGCCTACCGCGACCAGGCCAGTACCGCCGGCGCGCAGGGTGCTCAAGGCGCTCAGAACCAGGACAGCCAGGCCAAGGCCCAGTTCGCCATCGTCCTGGACGGCCTGACCATCATGGCCTCTGGCTTCAACGAGACCGTCCACTCACCGATCACCGACGGACGGGTCCAGATCACCGGTGGCTTCAGCCAGAACCAGGCCAACACGCTGGCCAACCAGCTCTCCTTCGGCTCGCTGCCGCTGAGCTTCACGGTTCAGTCCGAGCAGCAGATCTCCGCCACCTTGGGGACCGAGCAGCTGCGCAACGGCCTGATCGCCGGGCTCATCGGTTTCGCCCTCATCATCCTCTACCTGGCCTGGCAGTACCGCGGCTTGGCGGTGGTGGCCGTGGCCTCCCTGGTGGTGGCAGCAGCCGGCACCTACCTGGTCATCGCGGCACTGAGCGCGACCATGGGCTACCGCCTGTCCCTGGCGGGGGTGGCCGGACTCATCATCTCCATCGGCATCACAGTCGACTCCTTCATCATCTACTTCGAGCGCGTCCGTGACGAGGTGCGTCAGGGGCGGACTCTGAGGACCGCGATCGATGAGGGATGGAAGCACGCCAGGCGCACGATCCTCGTCTCCGACGCCGTCAACCTCGTGGCCGCGATCGTCCTGTACTTCCTGGCCGTCGGCGGGGTGCAGGGTTTCGCCTTCACCCTGGGGGTGACCACATGCGTGGACCTGGCCATCATCATCCTGTTCACCCACCCGATGATGGAGTGGATCGTCCGATTCCGCTTCTTCGGCGAGGGGCACCGCCTCTCCGGCCTCGACCCCGAGCACCTCGGGGCGACGTCCTCGACCTACGGCAAGGGGCGCGAGGCGGTCGCCGACCGCGTGACCGGGTCGCTGGCGCGCCGCAAGGCCGAGGCCCGCAGGAACGCCGAGAGCCCGGAGGGCGCGGCTGAGGAGTCCGACGGCGAGGCCGCCGACGATGAGGCTGAGCAGCAGGACGGTGACGCGGTCGATGCCGCGGCCGACAAGGGAAAGGACGGTGAGACGAAGTGAAGTCTCTCGCCACGCTCGGTAACGAGCTCTACTCGGCCAAGACATCCATCCCCTTCGTCGGTAAACGGAAGATCTGGTACCTCATCGCCGTCGTCGTCATTCTCGGCTCGGCCACGCTCCTGGGCACTGTGGGACTAACTCCGGGTATCGACTTCAAGGGCGGTTCGGAGATCACGATCACGGGGCTGTCCTCCCCCTCAGAGCGTCCCGCCAACGAGGTCCTCTCCAAGAGCGACCTGGCGGCCGGTTCCTCGGTGACGACCATGGGCTCGTCGTCGGTGAGGGTGCAGACCTCTGAGCTGAGCAAGCAGCGCCTCGACTCGCTGGCCGGTCAGCTCGCCACCGCCTACAAGACCGACGCCTCCAACGTCTCAGCGACGACTGTGGGACCGACCTGGTCCTCCGACGTCACGAAGAAGGCGGTTCGAGGACTGGTCCTGTTCTTCATCTTCGTCGGACTGCTCATCTGGGCGTACTTCCGCACCTGGAAGATGGCGGCGGCGGCCCTGCTCGCCCTGTGCCACGACATCATCGTCACTGTGGGCATCTACGCCCTGTCCGGATTCGAGGTCACTCCGGCCACGATCATCGGTGTGCTGACGATTCTGGGCTACTCCCTCTACGACACGGTGGTGGTCTTCGACAAGATCCGTGAGAACACCGAGGACTTCGAGTCCCAGAGTCGGTCCACCTACGCCGAGCTCGCGAATCTGGCGGTCAACCAGACCTTCATCCGCTCGATCAACACCTCCGTAGTCGGCGTACTCCCGGTGGCCTCGCTGCTGTTCGTCGGCGCCTTCATCCTGGGGGCGGGAACGCTGCGCGACATCGCCCTGACGCTGTTCATCGGCATGATCGCCGGAACCCTGTCCTCGATCTTCCTGGCCACCCCCCTCCTGGTGGACCTGCGCTCACGTGAGAAGCGCATCAAGGAGCAGGCCGCCAAGGTTGCCGCGGCGCGCCAGCACCGTCGGGAGGAGGCCGGTGACGACGTCGAGGAACTGGCTAAGATTGACGCGGCTCCGGCCGCCTCACCAGTCACACCCGGCCACCACCTCGGCGTGGCGGCTCAGCCGAAAAGGAAGAAGAAGCGCAGATGACCGCTCCCGTGGCCCATTCCGAGTCGGTGCCCGAGTCTCTGACCAGGCTGGTCATGAGCCACTTGCGCGAGATTCCCGACTTCCCCGAGCCAGGGGTCCTCTTCCGGGACATCACTCCGCTCCTGGCCGATGGGCAGGCCTTCGCCGCTCTCGTCGAGGGGCTGGCCGATCATTACCGGGGTCGAATCGATGCGATCGCGGGGCTGGAGTCGCGCGGCTTCATCCTGGCGGCGCCCTTGGCGGTTCGGCTCGGGGTCGGCATGATTACGGTGCGCAAGGGCGGTAAGCTGCCCGGCCCGGTCATCGGCGTGGACTACGCACTCGAGTACGGCACGGCCCGGATGGAGCTGAGGCCCGAGACCGTGACCAAGGGTGCGCGCGTCCTGGTCATCGACGACGTGCTGGCCACCGGTGGGACGGCCGCCGCCTCCATCTCCCTCATCGAGCAGGCCGGTGCCACGGTGGAGGCCATCTGCATGCTTCTGGAGCTGTCCGATCTGGGCGGTCGCCGCCAGCTTCAGGGGCGTGAGGTGGACTCGATCGTCATCTTCTGAGGAGGTAGCTCGTCGCAGGCCTGCTGCTCGACGGGTGGCCGGGGCTGCTTCTCGTGCGGTGTCGTGATCCTGAAGGACGCGACACCGCACGGCCATCGGCAGCGCCGGCACGCCTCGGTGTGCCGGCCGCTATATGATGCGTCAATGACGGAGACGAAGAACACCCCGGATACGTCAGGTGACAGTGTTGTCCCGGGCTCGCGCGTGCGCAGCCGTCTGGCGTGGTTCGGCTCCCGGGGGCACTCCACTCCGGCGGCCATCGAGCCGCTGCTGCGCGCGGTGCGCGCCAACCACCCCAAGGCCGACACGAGCCTCATCGTGCGCGCCTACGAGGTGGCGGAGAAGGCTCACTCCGGTCAGCGACGTAAGTCGGGGGAGCCCTACATCACCCACCCGGTGGCAGTGGCAACCATCCTGGCCGAGTTGGGAATGACGGCCCAGACGCTGGCGGCTGCCGTCCTGCACGACACCGTGGAGGACACCGACTACACCCTCGAGCGTCTGCGCGCCGACTTCGGCGACGAGATCAGCCTGCTCGTCGACGGCGTCACCAAGCTCGACAAGCTCCAGTACGGTGAGGCCGCCCAGGCCGAGACGGTGCGCAAGATGATTATCGCGATGTCCAAGGATATCCGGGTCCTGGTCATCAAGCTCGGCGATCGCCTTCACAACGCCCGCACCTGGAAGTACGTCTCCGCGGAGAACGCCGCCCGCAAGGCCAAGGAGACCCTGGAGATCTATGCGCCCCTGGCCCACCGCCTGGGGATGAACACGATCAAGTGGGAGCTGGAGGACCGGTCCTTCAAGGCCCTCTACCCGGGCGTGTACGAGGAGATCGAGCACATGGTGGCCGAGCGGGCCCCGGCTCGTGAGGAGTACCTGCGCCAGGTCCGACTCCAGATCGAGGAGGACCTGAGGGTCAACAAGATCAAGGGCGCCGTGACCGGACGGCCCAAGCACTACTACTCGATCTACCAGAAGATGATCGTGCGGGGGAAGGACTTCGACGACATCTACGACCTGGTGGCGCTGCGAGTCATCGTTGACACCGTCCAGGACTGCTACGCGGTGCTCGGCTCCCTGCACTCGCGCTGGACCCCCATGAGCGGGCGCTTCAAGGACTACATCGCCGTCCCCAAGTTCAACCTCTACCAGTCGCTGCACACGACTGTCGTAGGGCCGGGTGGCAAGCCGGTGGAGATCCAGATCCGCACCCACGAGATGCACCGTATGGCCGAGTACGGTGTGGCCGCGCACTGGCGCTACAAGGAGGACCCCAACGCCTCGGGCCCCAGCGCCCTGGGAGGCAGGCCCGGAGACTCCGACCAGGGCGACATGGGCTGGCTGCGCCAGCTCGTCGACTGGCAGAAGGAGACCCAGGATCCCACCGAGTTCCTCGACGCCCTGCGCTACGAGATGGCCGGGGACCAGGTCTACGTCTTCACCCCCCGGGGTGATGTCCTGGCACTGCCGGCGGGGGCCACCCCGGTGGACTTCGCCTACGCCGTCCACACCGAGGTCGGCCACCGCACCGTGGGCGCACGCGTCAACAGCCGACTGGTGCCCCTGGACACGCGCCTGGAGAACGGTGACACGGTGGAGGTCTTCACCTCCAAGGCCATCAACGCCGGACCCTCGCGCGACTGGCTCTCCTTCGTCGCCTCCACCCGGGCCCGCAACAAGATCCGTTCGTGGTTCTCCAAGGAGCGCCGTGAGGAGGCCATCGAGGAGGGCAAGGGCGCCATTGCCCGCACCCTGCGTAAGCAGAACCTGCCTCTTCAGCGCCTCATGAGCCACGAGACCCTCATGAACGTGGCCAAGACCCTCGACAAGGTCGACATTGACGGCCTGTACGCCGCGGTGGGTGAGGGACACGTGTCGGCCCAGCACGTCGTCGACACCCTGGTGGCCACCATGGGCGGGGAGGACGGCGCCGAGGAGACCCTCGCGGAAGGGATCCTGCCCACCCGGGCCACGACACACCGCCGGCCGCGTACGGCCGACGCCGGAGTCGTCGTCGCCGGTATGGACGAGGGCGACGTCTACGTCAAGCTGGCGCGCTGCTGCACCCCCATGCCGGGTGACCCCATCGTCGGCTTCATCACCCGCGGTTCGGGTGTCTCAGTGCACCGGGCCGACTGCCAGAACGTCGATCAGCTCCAGCGTGAGCCCGAGCGCCTCATCACCGTCTCCTGGGCGGATCACGCCCAGTCGGCCTACCTGGTCCAGGTGGAGGTCGAGGCCCTGGACCGTGGGGGCCTGCTCGCCGACATCACCCGAGCACTGGCAGACAGCCACGTCAACCTGGTGAGCGCCTCCATCGCCACGAGCCGTGACCGGGTCGTCACCGGGCGGTTCGTCGTCGAGCTGGCCGAGGTCGGGCACCTGGACCACACGCTAGCGGCCCTGCGGCGCATCGACGGCGTCTTCGAGGCGCGCAGAAGCCTGTCCACGACACGTCGTCGATGAAGAGGATCGAGGACGAGTGGGTGCCACATGTCTACTGATCGTTACGTGACACTCAGTATGGCACTATTGAAACTTCGTAAATAGGACTCACCAGAGCCATTTGCAGCTGCCTCCATCACGGCAAGCTGGTCGAATTCATCCCATAAGGATGGCCAGTGATTCTTGCGATGACGAAAGGCGATGACTGATGTCACATACTCTCCTTTGTAGTCTTTGGGGGAAAATTTAATTTTGCGTTGATCGAAAGAATGTATGACAAGGTTGCGGGTCTGCCGTCGAATAAGTGAGTGATTATATGAATATGACGTTATGTGTTCAAAGCCGATTCGGGTTGTCCCGTCAAGGAAGGAATGCTTCTCGATATATCCTGGTCCGACCTCAACGTAGTTCATGACTGTTTGGAGGATTACTCCAGATCCTAAAGTGATAATGATGATGGCGCACGCGAGCCATATGGTGGCGACACCGGCGTCATCGTCAGAAAATGAAGGGGCGACCCATCGTCTGCAGCCGAGCCAGAGGAAGACTAGACCGATGAATAACAGCCCTCCGCCGCCGAGCAACTGATACTGTGGCGGTCTTGATCGTGCAATGCCATTTTCTGTCATGTGGAGCCCGTCGCTCGTTCGAAGTGGTCCAATCCCAGCCTAGTGGGGATACCGAGTATCCTAGCAAGACCGAGAGGGGATGGAATAGTTTTCATGTTATCAACATGAGTTTCGTCTGCTGGGAGCCGTGAATGACTTCACTGAAGGCGTCATGAAGGTTCTGACTGGTGCTCACGGTGGTGACTCTAATCAATTCTCTTTGAGAATGTGTCGTTGTTTACTGGTGGAATGCGACGGACTCGATGATGTGCTGCGCCCGCGGGCAGCCTCTGCTGGCTGCCCCACGACAGTGGTTGAGCGTGAGCAAGAGGCGGACTCGGCTGACTCCGTGGTTGCGGGCGGTCAGGATGGCTTGCACAGCCTGCACCGGTGTCCCCAGACGGGCGATGTCGACAGCGGCTCGGGCGATCGTGGCGCAGGTGATGCCCCCGATCACCGTCGTGTCGCAGTGGGGCAGCCGGCCTCGTCTGGTCACCAGGTAGGGCAGTCGACTTCGACGGCCTCCGGGCAGGCTCACCTCCAGGGCGTCGGGAGCCGGCCCGCCGACGTGCACCCACAGGGCGGTACTCGCCAGAAGCACACCCCGGCAGGGCATTGCAGCGGCAATGGCCCGCATACGTCCCTCGGCCGAGCGCAGAGTGTCGGCCGGTTGCAGGTTGCCCAGGATGTTGACCAGCAGCCGGGCATCGAGCCCGGCGCACCTGAGCACCTCCATGTCCTGAGGCGGAAGCGTGCCCAGAACTGGGGTCAGCGGGCGGGCGGACAGGTGGGCCACGGCGGCGTGGCCGGGTACCGGGACAAAACGAGCCATATGCCATCGTGGACGTCAACCGGCCGCGGGCGCCACAGTGAACCGGCCGCCTGTGGATAACCTCGTGGTGACCGCGCGGAGTTGACCCTCACGCGGCGGGAGGCTCCACGGTGGACGACACGCACCCGGACACGTGCCAGGTGGAGCCAGTACTGAGGAAGGAGACTACGGTGAAGGACCCTCAACACCGTCATGCCGGAGCTGAAAGGCCTGGCACGGCAGCCGAGGCCACGGTCGATGCCGTGTCCGACGACGCGGAGATGGCCATGACGGTCGGTGAGGTCTCAACGCTCCTGGGCGTCAGCGTCAGGGCGCTGCATCACTGGGACGAATCCGGCCTGGTGCATCCCTCCCAGCGCAGTGCCGCCGGCTACCGGCTCTACAGTGAGGCGGACATCATGCGCATCCAGCAGGTCCTCGTCTACCGGCAGACCGGCATGAGTCTGGCCGACATCAAGGCCGTCCTTGACGAGCCGGGCGCCGACGCACTGACGCACCTGCGCCGTCAGCGCGAGCTGGTGCAAGGACAGATCTCCCACCTGCAGCACAAGCTCAGCTCCATCGACATGGTGATCGATATACAGCAGTTGGGAGCGAGGATCTCCGTGGCTGAGATGGCGGAGATCTGGGGGACCGACTGGGACCCCGTCTATGTCGAGGAGGCCCGCGCCCGGTGGGGTGATACACCGGAGTGGGCCGAGTCCTACCAACGCAAGGCTCGGATGTCTCGCGCCGACTGGGAGCGGGCGCATGAGGAGACCGTCGCTCTGGAGTCGGCGCTCGCCGAGGCGATGCGCAAAGGCGTCGAACCGGGCAGCCCCGAGGCCAATGCCCTGGCGCGGTGGCATCGCAAGGACTTCAACCGATGGTTCGAGGTCTCCACCTCCAAGCAGGTCATCATCGCCCGCAGCTATGTGGTGGACGAACGTTATGCCCGCTACTACGACAAGCGCGCGCCGGGTCTGGCTGCCTGGCTCAAGGACGTCATCGACGCCTGCGCCAGGTCCGAGGGGGTGGACCCCGCAACCGTCACCTGGGAGTAACAGATCGCTCGACCAGCGACACCAGGATGAGACACGAGGCGGGGCCGACACCGGTGGGTGGTGTCGACCCCGCTTCAGGTGCTCCTTCAGTCTCAGAGCTGAGTGGAAGGTGCTCGGCTCAGGCCTTGGCTGAGCGCAGTCCCTGCTCGAGCCAGGCCCGGCGAGCCGTCAGCGCGGCCTCGGCCTCGGCGATCTTCTTGGCGTCACCGGCGGCCTGGGCGGCTGCCAGGTCCTTCTCCAGACCGGCGATCGCGTCCTGGAGCTGACCGGCCAGGCCCTCGGCGCGGGCCTTGGTCTCCGGATCGGTGCGGCGCCACTCGGCGTTCTCGGCCTCACGGATCGCGTCCTCGACGGCGCGCATACGGCCCTCAATGCGACGCACGGCGCCGCGCGGGACCCGCCCGGCCTCCTCCCAGGCGTCCTGAATGGGGCGCAGGGCCTTCTTGGCGGCCTTGATGTCCTTGATGGGCAGGAGCGCCTCGGCCTTGGCCACCAGCGCCTCCTTGACCTTGAGGTTCTCGGCGAACTCGGCGTCGACGGCCTCGTCCTTGGCGCGGCGGGCGTCGTAGAAGACCTGCTGGGCGGCCCGGAAACGGGCCCACAGGGCGTCGTCCTCCTTGCGGGAGGCGCGTCCGGCCTTCTTCCACTCGGCCAGCAGGTCACGGTACTTCGCGGAGGTGCCGGCCCAGTCGGTGGAGGTCTGCATCTCCTCGGCGCGCTTGATGAGCGCCTCCTTGGCGGCCCGCACCTGCGCCTGCTTGGCGTCCAGCTCGCTGAAGAACTGGCGGCGGTGACGGTCGAAGGTGGTGCGCGCGTGGGAGAAGCGCTTCCACAGCCCGTCCTCGGTGGGACGGTCCAGGCGCGGCCCGCGCCGCTGCGCGGCCTTCCAGGACTCGAGCAGCTCACGCAGCTCGGCGCCGGAGTTCTTCCACTGCGTACGGGCCGGGTCCTGCTCGGCGATGGCCTCAGCGCGCTCGACGATCGCCGTGCGCTCCTTGAGAGCCTGCTCCTTGGCGGCCGCGCGCTCGGCGGACACAGCCTCACGTCGCTCGGCAGCCACGGTCTTGAGTGCGGCGAAGCGAGCCCGCAGTCCCTCCAGGTCGCCGACGGCGGCCGGCTCGGTGAGGGACTCGGAGATCGAGGACAGGGTCGAGTCGATCTCTCGGACGCTGAGCTGGGGCAGACGGGTGGCGAACAGGTCGATGGTCGCCTTGAGGTCCAGGTAGCGGCGCACGTAGAAGGCCATGGCCTCGGCGATCGGGGCATCGGGGAACTGGCCGACCTCGCGCTCGGCGCCGCTGTCCTGGACGTAGACCCGGCCCTCACCGTCCACGCGCCCCCACTTGGCGGCGTCCATGGCCTCCTGTGGGTCGACGGCCGGCTCGGCAGGTGCCGCAGCCGCCGCAGGGGCGGGAACCTCGGCCGGGGTCGGCGTGGCGTCCTCGGAGGTGGTCTCGGTGGCCTGAACCTTCTCGGTCTGGGCAGGCTCCTCGGAGGCGTGAGACGCTTGCTCGTCAGAGGACGCCGCTGTGGACTGCTCGACGGGCTCGGACTCCTTGGAGGACTCGACGTCGGCCGGTGTCTGCGGGGTGCTGGTCTGCGTTGACGCAACGGCCTCAACCGCGGGGTCGGTGGGGGAGGTGTCGGCCGTTGGTGCCTGCTCCGTCGGGCTGGGCGCTGCCGACTCGTTCAGGTCGGTCGGCTGGATGGTCTGCTCAGCCTCGGGCTGGTTGTCAGACCGGTTGTCGGGCTGGATCCGCTCAGTCACGGGATGCTCCTTCATGGTTGACGGGGAGGGAGCGGCGTGACCGCTCCGTTCCGTTCGCGCCCGGCTCTCAAGCCGGGTGGTGGTGAGGTGCCGTCGGAGGACGGCAGTGCCGAAAGTCTACGTTCCCGCCGGCGGCATTCACCATCCTTCGCCCCACTGATTTCAGTTGATTCGTTGAGCGCCGGTGCCCCTCACTAGCGGGCCGGTGTCGGTTACCCCGACCTCGTCGACGGCTGGCGCTGTTAGCATGTGACCATGCTCGCGTGACTCGCCCCTGTGTCCCCACCGCCTCATGCCAAGGACGAGTCATGCCTGCGATCAGTTTCTCCCATGTCAGCTTCTCCTACACTTCCGCCCCCTTGCTGGAGGGCATCAACCTTACGGTCTCCGACGACGAACGCGTCTGCGTCGTCGGCCCCAACGGATCGGGGAAGTCCACGCTCCTGCGCCTGGCCACTGGCGAGCTGTCGCCTGACCACGGGACTGTCAGCGTGCCCGGGCAGCATGGCCCGCAGACGGCCGACTCGGAGGAGTCGACTGCCACGTCGATCGCGGGCTACCTCGACGCCGTCTGCGCTGAGACCCTGGACGCGCTTGATCGTTTCGAGCGCATGGGCGAGGCCATTGCCCAGGCCGGAGCTGAAACCGGCTCCCTTGCCGAGGAGTACGACTCGTTACTGACCCGGCTTGAGTCTCTCGATGCCTGGAACCTTCCGGCTCGACGGGCTGAGGCGCTCGCCGGGCTGGGACTGGGGCGCGTGGATACAGGCCGCCTCGTCTCCTCCCTGTCGCTGGGCCAACGGGGAAGGCTGGAGATCGCCGCTCTGCTTCTTTCATCCGGTCAGGCGCTGGTGCTCGACGAGCCCACCAACCACCTGGATGCCGGTAGCAGTAGCTACGTGAGCGAGATGATGGTGTCATGGCCCGGACCGGTCCTGTTCACCTCTCACGATCGTGCCTTCATTGACGAGGTGGCCACCGCCGTCGTCGACCTCGACACGGCGCCGTGGCAGGCACTGGCCACCGCCTCCGGGGACAGCGGCCCCATGGGTACCTACCGGTGCTCGGGGCGATACAGCGACTACCTCGTGGACAAGGCGCACGCCAGGTCGTCCCACCGCAGTCTTCACCAGCGTCAGCAGGAGCAGCGGCGCAAGCTCGTGCGTCACCGTCGCGACTCCGAGATCGTTGGGCACAGTGGGGCAGCTCCCCGGACCGAGGCCCGCATGGCCCGGAAGTTCTACGCTGACCGCGCCCAGCGCGTCTCCACCCGGCGCCAGACGCAGGACGACCGCCGGCTGGAGGCGCTCGCCAGTACCGAGGTGCGCAGGCCCCGCTCCTACGAGCTGCAGCTGCGTCTGACTGAACCGGCGCTGCGAACGGGGATGGCGGTCTCTGCCCGGTCAGCTGCCGTACCCGGGCGCCTTGCGCCGGTCACAGTCGATGTCATGGCAGGCGAGCACCTGCTGGTCACCGGCGCCAATGGGAGCGGCAAGTCCACGCTTCTGACCTGGATGGGTAGGCGGTCAGCTCCCACGGAGGACTCCGTCGGCGGCCTCACGGTATCCGGTTCTGTGTTCTGGATACCGCAGCACCTGCCGAAACTCGGCGACCCTGGGGTGGATGAGAACGTGTGGACCGAAGGGATCGGGGACCGCGGCCGGGGGTCTCTGCACCCGCGCCTGTGGAACCGTCCCATCAGCGAGCTCTCCGACGGCAACCAGCGCCGCGTTCAGCTGGCCCTGGCCGCTGCTGCTGGGCCTGAGGTGCTTGTCGTCGACGAGCCCACGAACTACCTGGACCTGGACGCCCTCGAGATGCTCGAGGCCGCTGTGAGGACATGGACGGGCACGCTCATCGTCGCCAGCCACGACCGCTGGCTCATTGAGCACTGGTGGGGTCGGCGGCTTCACCTTCGGTGAGCCGGCCGGGTCCTGTGGTCCTGAGCAGCTCTTTGACCCGTATCGACACTGTTCCCAGACGGCCCAAGTAGGGTGGGGGCATGATCTTGGAGCGCACCATCGCACCCGTGTTCGCCGCCAACTGCTACGTCCTGGCCGCAGGCCCGGGCGAACCCGCCCTCGTCGTCGACCCCGGAGCCGGTGCCGCCCGCGGCGCGCTGGCCCTGCTTCGCTCCCATCGGCTCACCCTGAGCGCCATCCTGCTCACCCACGGTCACGCCGACCACGTGTGGGACAGCCAGGCGCTCATCGAGGCCGCCCACGCTGAGGGCCTGCTCACCAGTGATGACGCCGTCGACGTGCCGGTCTACATCCCCGAGCGCGACCGCTACCGGCTCGAGGAGCCCGACATCACCACCGGTATCAGCGCCAACGGAATGAGCTTCACCGACATGGCCGGCAGCGAGTGGAAGCAGCCCGCCGACATCCGGCTCTTCCCGGGAGACGGCTTCTCCCAGGCCATCGAGCTGGTCCCCGGCATCGCGGTGCGCGCGGTCCCCGCTCCTGGCCACTCGGAGGGCTCCACGCTGTTCTTCTTCGAGGCCCGCCTGGCTGACAACGCCCTGCTCTACGAGGCCGAGGTCATCGATGACGACCCTGCCGTCGCCGACGAGGAGCACACCTACCTCATGGCCCTCGACGGTGACGTCATCTTCAAGGGCTCCGTGGGACGCACCGATCTGCCCGGCGGGGACCAGGTGCAGATGCTCGCCACCCTGCGCTTCCTGGCCAACGCCGTCGACCCGGCCACCATTCTGCTGCCCGGGCACGGCGCAGTGACCACCATGGAGCACGAGCACCACGGCAACCCCTACCTCGCCGAGGCCAAGATCCGTGGGGGAGACCTCAAGGCCTGAGAGCGGCAGGGCCCGACGGCGACGCGCAGGCTCACTGCTCGTCATGACACAATGCGGACCATGGCACAGGTACGACAAGCTCTCTCCTCACTGTCCGGCTTCCCCGAGTGGCTCCCCGCGGGCCACATCGTCGAGCAGCACTTCGTCGACATCCTGCGCCGCACCTTCGAGCTCCACGGCTTCAGCGGCGTCCAGACCCGCGCCGTCGAACCGCTGAGCGAGCTGACGAAGAAGGGGGAGACCTCCAAGGAGGTCTACCTGCTCAGCCGCCTTCAGGCCGATCCCGCCGACGCCGAGTCCGAGACGGATCCGCGCAAGCAGCTGGGGCTCCACTTCGACCTGACCGTCCCCTTCGCCCGCTATGTCGTGGACAATGCCGGGCTGCTGACCTTCCCGTTCAAGCGCTACCAGATCCAGAAGGTCTGGCGCGGGGAACGGCCCCAGGAGGGACGCTTCCGCGAGTTCATCCAGGCCGATATCGACATCGTCGGTGACGGCGCCCTGCCGCTCCACCACGACGTCGAGGTCCCCCTCATCATGCACGAGGCGCTCAGCGCCCTGCCGGTGCCCGCGGTCACCATCCACGTCTCCAACCGCAAGGTCGCCCAGGGCTTCTACCAGTCGATCGGCATCGACACGGACCGGCTCATCGAGGTCCTGCGCGTGGTCGACAAGCTCGACAAGATCGGCCCGGAGAAGGTGGCCGCCGAGCTCACCCAGAGCGTTGGCACCAGCGCGCAGCAGGCGGCACAGGCCCTCAGGCTCGCCACCATCACCGGTACCGATGGTCAGGACGTCTCCGATCAGGTCCTGCGGGCGCTGGCAGGCGCCGAGCCCACCGAGCTCCTCATCGAGGGCCTGGCCGAGCTGACCGCCCTGCTCGAGGCCACCGGACGGCGCCGCCCCGGCGCCGTCATCGCCGACCTCAAGATCGCTCGCGGACTGGACTACTACACCGGCACGGTCTACGAGTCCTTCATGGCCGGCCACGAGGATCTGGGCTCAGTGTGCTCCGGAGGCCGCTACGACTCCCTGGCCACCAACGGCAAGCGCACCTTCCCCGGCGTGGGCATCTCCATCGGCCTGTCCCGGCTCCTGGCCCGCGTCATCGGTGAGGGCCTGGTGCAGGTCAGTCGACCCGTGCCCACGACGGTGCTCGTGGCCGTCACCGACGAGGCCCACCGCTGCGCCTCCGACGCCATCGCCGATGCGCTGCGCGCCCGCGGCATCAGCGCCGACGTGGCCCCCAGCGCCGCCAAGTTCGGTAAGCAGATCAAGGCCGCGGACAAGCGTTCCATCCCCTTCGTGTGGTTCCCCGGCGCCGAGGGAGCCCCCGACTCGGTCAAGGACATCCGCTCCGGCGAGCAGGTCGAGGCCAACGCCGCGACCTGGCAGCCGCCCACCGACGACACCGCCCCACGGATCACCGTCAGCCCGGCTGCGGACTGCTCCCAGGACGGCTGCGAGGTCGACTCAGCCTCATGACCCCTAGCCGGAGCGAGTCCAGCAGCACGCACCACGTCCATCAGGCGACCAGGGCACTGTCCGCCCTCCGGGACAGCCTGACGGCCCTGTCCATGCCCTACGTCCTTCAGGGAACCGCCGCCGCCTCGGACAAGGCCACGCTCATCCGCGACCAGCTCGGTGACTACGTCCTTCCCCGCCTGGCCAGCCTGGACGCACCGCTGCTGGCCGTGGTGGGCGGCTCGACCGGGGCCGGCAAGTCGACGCTCGTGTCCTCGCTCGTTCGCCGGCACGTGGCCAGGGCCTCGGCGATCCGCCCCACCACGCGCCGCCCCCTGCTGCTGCACGCACCGACCGACGCTGCCTGGTTCGACACCGACCGGGTCCTGGGCTCCCTGTCGCGCATGCGCGTGGACGCCGACGCACCGGCGAGCCCGGCCACCGACCACACACCCAGAGAGCTCGAGCTGCGGGCCTGCGAAGGGCTGCCTGAGGGACTGGCGATCGTGGACGCACCCGATGTCGACTCCGTGGTCGAGGACAACCGGGACCTGGCCGCCACGCTCCTGGCCGGGGCGGACCTGTGGATCTTCGTCACCACGGCGGCGCGCTACGCCGACGCCGTCCCCTGGGAGCACCTGCGGGCGGCAGCCGAGCGGCACATCACGGCCGCGATCGTCCTGGACCGCGTACCGCAGGACGCGCAGATCGAGGTGGAGGCCGACCTGCGGCGCCGGCTCGCGCAGGCGCACCTGGCCGAGGCACCTGTCTTCACGATCCCCGAGACCGCTCTGGACAACGACGGCTTCCTACCCGAGTCCTGTGTCTCGCCGCTGCGCCAGTGGCTGGGGGCGTTGGCCTCCGACGCGGCCGCTCGCCAGGACGTCGCGCACCGCAGCCTGACCGGTGCGATCAGCTCCCTTCTGGCGCAGAGCGAGCTGCTCGCCGTCGAGCTGGCCTCCCAGGAGGCTGAGCACGCCGAGCTGCGGCGAGCAGCCACCTCCGAGCACGATGACGCTCTCGAGCGGGTCATCGAGGCCACCGAGGACGGCTCCATGCTGCACGGCGAGGTGCTGGCCCGCTGGCAGGAGTTCGTGGGCACCGGAGACCTATTCCGGTCCTTGGAGGTACAGGTGGGGCGGGTCCGCGACCGCGTCACCTCGCTTCTACGGGGACGTCCGGCGCCGGCCAAGCGCGTCGAGCAGGCGATCGGCTCCTCCCTGGTCGAGCTCCTGGTCGCCGAGTCCCAACGTGCATGCCTGGCCACGGAACGCTCCTGGAGACGGGCCGGTACCTCCCAGCAGGCGCTCAACCGGGCTCTGGCGGAGGTGCCCAGCCAGACCGGTCTGGAGGTCGTCGCCGCCGCCCTCGTCCACGACTGGCAGCGTCAGGTTCTCACGCTCGTTCGATCCGAGGGCTCTGACAAACGGCTCACCGCCCGCCTGTTGTCCCTGGGGGTCAACGGCGCCGGAGTTGTTCTCATGATCCTCGTCTTCGCTCACACTGGTGGACTGACCGGGGGAGAGGTGGGGATCGCGGGAGGTACCGCCATCCTGGCTCAGCGTGTGCTGGAGGCCGTCTTCGGGGACCAGGCGATGCGCGGCATGACCAAGCGGGCCCGGGAGGACCTCAGCGAGCGTGCCACGGCTCTGTTCGCCAACCAGGCGAAGTGCTTCACCGACGCTCTGCCGCTGCCCACACCGAGTGCCGATACGCTGCGAGAACAGCTTCGAGCCTGCCAGGAGGCGGCCACGTCCTTGCGCGTCCTGCCGGCTGCCCACGGTCGCCGTACGGCCGGGAGGAGAGCCAGGTGACCACCGACCGCTCCGCAGTGTCAGACCTTCCGATGGTTCTTGAGGACCTGGCCAGGGCGGTCGACCTGGGCGAGCAGCTCGGTCTGCGCGAAGAGCTCACCCAGGCCCGCGACGTCCTCACGCAGGCCTCCCACCGACGGCGTCTGGCGCCGCGGACCACGGTGGCGGCCCTGCTCGGGGCGACCGGGTCGGGCAAGTCCAGCTTGACCAACGCTATGGCCGGCTCCGAGGTGTCCCGAACCGCCCGCACCCGCCCGACGACCACTCAGCCCCTCGCCGTCGTCCCGGACACGGCCGCTGAGGCCACCGAGCTGCTGGACTGGCTCGCCATCAACCACAGAGTGCGCGTCGACGGCGGCTGGGCCCTGGGCGAGACGACGGTGCTGGTCGATCTGCCCGACATCGACTCCGACGAACCCGAGCACCGGGCCATTGCCGAGCGCATGGCGGGCAAGGTCGACGTCCTGGTGTGGGTCCTCGATCCGGAGAAGTACGCCGACGGCGTCGTTCATCGCGACTTCCTCATCCCTATGGCGGCGCACGCCGAGGTCATGGTGGTCGCCCTCAACCAGGTAGATCGCCTCGACCCCGAGAGCCGGGACGCAGTGCTTGCCGACCTCAGGAGGATCCTGGACCGAGAGGGGCTTGGAGCCGTCTCAGTGATCCCCGTCAGTGCCCGCACCGGGCAGGGCGTTGAGGCCCTGGCGCGCGCCGTGGCCTCGGTCGCCTCGAACAGGCTGGCCAGTGCGCGAAGCCTTGCCGCCCACGCCCAGCGGGCAGCCCGTGAGCTGGGGGAGCGCATGGGGCTCATCGCTCCATCCGGCCGTGGTGCGCCAACACCGGGTCCGGCCGACCAGCAGGAGCCGCAAGTACGTCAGTCCCTCACTGCCCTGCGACAGGCGGCTGCGAGCCTCGCCGGGGTCGACGTCGTGTCGCAGGCGGTTGAAGGATCGGACCGTCACCGGGCCCGCACCCGAGTCGGCTGGTTCTGGCTGCGGTGGATCGGGCACCTCAGACGCGACCCGCTTCGAGCCCTTCACCTGGGAACCGGGCGCCCATCTTCCCCGAAGTCCGCAGACGCGGAACAATCCGACGGCGCCATGGGCTCCGGCGTCATCGACCTGACCTCCCTACCTCCCGCAGGACCTGCCGCAACGGGCAGGCTGCGAAGCAGTGCTCACGTCTACGCCGTGGCGGCCTGCTCCGCTCTGCCCGGTGACCTGGCCGCTCAGGCCGTTCTGCGCAGTGACGAGCGTGCCGAGAGGCTTGCCGAGCCTCTGGAACTGGCAGTGGCCCAGGTGGACTACGGGACGTGGAAGCGTCCGGTCTGGTGGAAAGTCGCGAATGTGCTGCAGTGGGTGACCGCACTGGCTGCGCTCATCGGCGGGTTGTGGCTGGTGGCCATCCACGTACTGGAGGACTACCTCCTGCTCATCAGCATCGACGTTCCGCGCTGGGGGGCGGTCCCCTGGCCCACCGTCCTTCTGCTCGGGGGCCTGTTGATCGGACTGGTCCTAGCGGGTCTGGGGACATTCCTGGCCGGCCTTCAGGCCAGGCGTCACCGCAGGCGGATCATCGAGCGCTTGCGTCGGGCCACCGACGAGGTCGTGAACGCCGAGCTCATCGAGCCGCTCAGAGCAGAGACACATGGATGGGTGGAGCTCGCGCGGATTCTGGAGCGAATCGCCTGATGCGACACCACTACGCTTCAATCTGACGTCATTTCGACACCAAAGTCTCTAGGTTGAGGTAGTTGGTGGTGTCATAATGGTGTCATGCTTGTGGATGCCTACACCGAGACCCTGCGTCGTACCCTCGTGGAGACCTCATCCCTGGGTGATGAACGAACCCAGGATGTGGCCCGCTCCCTGGCGGCTGCACTCGATCCGGCTCTGCGCCTCGTCGCCCTGCAGATGCTCACGGACACCGCTGATGAGCTCAACGGCGAGCTCGACGGAGCCCATGTCGCCGTTGTGATGGACGGTGCGACGCCCCATCTCCTGGTGACCCAGGCTGATCGGTCTGATGAGCGGGAGCAGGACCACGTGACGGACCCAGACCGCCTTGCCCAGACTCCGGTGCACGCAGTACCCGAGGTGGAGGAGGGGCCGGAGGTCCGCACGACGCTGCGCCTGCCCGAGTCACTCAAGCAGCAAATCGATGCCGCCGCCCGGGTGCAGGGACGTTCGGTCAACGCCTGGCTCGTGGAAGCGGCTCGAGGCGCCCTGTCAGAACAGTCGCTCGCGTCGGGTTCCCAGCGCCCGCCGAGCACCGGCAACGACGGGGCGGGGTCTGATCGCTCTGCGAGTGGCTCCGACGGCGGACGCCCCACCGACTGGCGTGCCAGACCGGCACAGCACCGGAGCGCGGGGGCGACGCTCAGCGGCTGGTTCGGCTGACTGCGTACCACCGCGCCGTCGTGCCACTGAACCTCACCTGATCCCAACGACTCACCCGCTGGATGACCACATCGTGACATTCCGCGCAGATACCTGAACCTGAGGAGACCACCCATGCCGATCTGGACCTTTGACCTTCCCGACGACGTTGAGCCGAGCCTCGTCCTGGATCTGTCCACTCTGAGCGTGGTGACCGCGCCTGGGACGGGAAGCGCGATCACCGTCGAGGCCGATGAGAGCCTGACCCCCCTCCTGGACGTCACCGCTGACGGGGCCGAGGTGAGCATCCGTCAGATCGCTCTCGTGGGACGTGAACGATTCGCTGGCATCTGGCCGTGGGGCCCGCAGACATCTCGAGTTCGGGTCACGGTGCCGCACGGTACGCACCTGGACGCCCGCCTCGATGCCGGATCGATCAGCGCTGAGCACTCCTGGGAGCACGTGCAGATCCGGACCTCGGCGGGATCGATCCGGCTGGGCGACTGCATGAGTGCGCAGGTGCACGCCGACGCCGGCTCCATCGTCATCGGCGCCCTGCATGAGGGCAGCGTGAGGGCTCAAGCCGGTTCGGTGCGCATCCGCTCAACCTCCGGCACGGTGTCTGCCCACACGGAGGCCGGCTCGGTCAAGATCGTCGAGGCCCATGAAGGATCCTTGGATCTGTCCAGCGAGATGGGAACCGTGACGGTGGGAGTGCCTGAGGGAACTGCGGTCCTGGCCGACTGCCACTCCGACTTCGGCCGAGTCGCCACCGACCTGCCCCGCCAGGACCACCCCGATGCCTTCGAACGACGCCTCGAGCTGCGGGCCCGCACCCAGATGGGGACCGTGCGGGTGCGCAGGGCCTGAGCACCCACCCATGCGACGACACATGGCTGAGTAGAAATGGGGGCGGCAACACACGTTGCCGCCCCCAAAACCGTATCAGCGCAGTCCTTGGGACTCAGCGCTCACCGCGCCCTCCGCGGAAGCCGCCCCGGTTGCCACCGAACCGGTTCTGGTTGCGCTCACCGTAGCCACGGCGCTCGCCCCGGTGCCCGTCGCGGTCGTAGCCGCGGCCACCCCGGTCCTCGCGCCGGCCACGGAATCCGTCCCGATCGCGACCGCGCTCGTCCCACCGACGGTTGTCACGGCGGTCCGAGCGGTCGTAGCCGCCCCTGCCGCCGCGCCCATCACGGTCCTTCCAACCGCGCTCGCCGTCTTCACGGCGGGGACGGAAACCGCGTTCCGACCGCTCGCCACGGTCGCTGCGGTCGCCACGGTCCTTGCGGTCCTGCCAGTCACGCCGCTTAGGACGACGCTCGGCGCCGTTGGGGCCGGACCAGCCGTGCCCCGGACCCTCGTCGGGACGGATCCGCAGTTCGCGGCCGGCAAAGGTCGCCCGCCCCATGACGCTCAGCTGCTCGGGGCTGAGGTCGGCGTAGATTGTGACCAGGGAGAAGGACTGAAGGATGTCGATCTTGCCAATGTCGGAGCCCTCGATACCGCCCTCGTTGGCCAGTGCGCCCACGATCGCTCCGGGCAGGACCCGGTCGCGGTGCCCGACCTCCACGCGGTAGACGGTCCCGGGACCCTCGTGCTCGCGGCGCCCGGAACGCGTGGCCGAGCGGCGTCCCTCGCCGCGGTCTCCTCGCTCTGCACGACGGCCCTTCTCCCTACCGCCTTCGAAGGAGGCCGACAGGAAGGTCCCCTCGGAGTCGAGGTTCTCCTCCCGGCGGGCGCGCTGGGGGCGCTCACCGCCCCGGTCCTCGCGCCTGCGCGGTCCCTCGTCGCCCACGGCCAGGGCCAGTAGCGTGGCCGCCAGCTCCTCGACGTCGATGTTCAGCTCCTGGGCGGAGTCGGCGACCAGCGGCAGGTACATGTCCAGGCGGCCGCGCTCGTGGCGGGCGGCTGCCTTGGACAGGAGCTTGCGGGCGCGGTGCTCGGAGACGTCCGCGGGGGAGGGCAGGGTGATCTCCTCCAGACGGCTTCCGGTGAGGCGCTCGATCTGGCGGAGCTTGCCCTTCTCCTTGGGGGTTAGGAAGGTGACGGCCTCGCCGTGGCGGCCGGCGCGGCCCGTGCGACCGATACGGTGCACGTAGGCCTCGGCCTCGCGGGGCACGTCGAAGTTGACGACCAGGCCGATGCGGTCCACGTCCAGGCCTCGGGCGGCAACGTCCGTGGCCACCAGCACGTCGAGGGTGCCGGCGCGCAGCCGCTCCACCAGGCGCTCGCGCTCGCGCTGAGGCACGTCACCGGAGATCGCGGCGGCCTGGATGCCCCGGCCCGCCAGCTCGATGGCGACGTCCTCGGCCGTGGACTTGGTCCGTACGAAGACGATGGCGGCCTCGGCGTCGGTGACCGCCAGGACCCGGGAGACGGCACCGATCTTGTGACGGAAGGGAACCACCGCGTAGGTCTGGTGGACGGTGGCGACGGTGGAGGCCGGCCTGGAGACCTCGACCTGAACGGGCTCGTGAAGGTGCTGGCGGGCCACGGCCTGGATGGCCGGCGGCATCGTCGCGGAGAACAGGGCGGTGCGCCGATCGGTGGGAAGAGACTCCGCAATCGTCTCCACGTCCTCGGCGAAGCCCATCCGCAGCATCTCGTCGGCCTCGTCCAGGACGAAGTAGCGCACGTCATCGAGCTGAAGCGCACCCTTGTCAATGAGGTCGATGACGCGCCCGGGAGTGCCGACGACGACCTGGGCGCCGCCCTTGAGCGCGCCGATCTGGGGGCCGTAGGGGGCGCCGCCGTAGACGGCCACCACCTCCAGTCCGCGGGAGCGGGCGGCCATGTCAGTGATGGCCTCGGCGCTCTGGAGCGCGAGCTCGCGGGTGGGGGCCAGAACGAGCGCCTGAACGACGTTGTCGCGCGAGTCGACGGCGTCGAGCAGCGGAAGCCCGAAGGCCGCCGTCTTGCCGGTTCCGGTCTGGGCGACGCCGACGACGTCGCGGCCGGCCAGCAGAACCGGGATCGCCTCCTTCTGGATGGCGGTGGGGGTCACGAAGCCCATGTCGGTGACGGCCTTGAGCAGGTCACCGGGAAGACCCAGGTCGGCGAAGGTGATCTCCTCATCCTCGTGAGCGGTCCTCACCTCGCTCTTGTCCCGGTTGCGCGGTGAGGCGGTGCGCTCGACGCTGCGCTGGTGGCCGTCGGAGGCAGTGTCGGAATCGGTGTTGGAATCAGCATCGGTGTCGATGAAGGGGGTGTGGCCGTCAACCTCGTCCTCATCAATGTCGACGCCGTCGTCCTCATCGGAGTCGTCGATCCCGTCCTCCGGGTCGGCCTCGGGGAGGTCTCGGTCGACGTCGTCCGCCTCCTCCTCGTGGTCGACGTCCTCCGGGTCCTCAGGGGAGTCGGAGGAGGCAGGAGTGGCGAAGTCCTCGGGGGAGGAGGCGGTGCCATCGCGGTGGTGCGGCGCGGCGACACCGCTCTCCTCATCGTTCTTGGCCGGGCCGGCCTGCTCGCCGCCGGAGAGCTCGGCGGAGAAGAGCGCATCGAGGCTGAGGGGGCTGTTGCCGTCCTGGCTGGGAGCGTCGGAGGCGCCGGGCACAGTACTGCTGCTGGAGTGAGTCATGAAGTTTTCCCATATCTGTCCCCATGAAGATGGTGGGGACCGCGGCGGAGTGTGGGGGAGGACCTTTTGTCCTCCGCTCTTTGCCGTACCTGGCCCACCACACTCGCCCGCACCCGGACTTGCCGGGCGACTCATGGGCTAACACGCACAGACTCACGGGATACTCATGCCGCACACCGGGTGCGGCATGACCCGAACGGGGTCAACAGGGCACGGATCGCTCCTGCGCCCAGGCTACGGGAGAATCAGCGGAACTCCGCCCTCCACGGGCTGGATCACAGGTGAGGTCGGTCTCGTGGCCCGTTCACCGCCCCAGCAGGCTGAGGATTCTCCGACGCAGCTCGCGGACCTCGTCACTCGACTCGTCGTGCTCGGGCACCTCGATGTCGGCGACGACGCGCGCAGGGCGCTCTGACAGGACGACCACTCGGTTGGACAGGCGTAGAGCCTCGTCCACGTCGTGGGTGACCAGGACGGCGGTGAAGCGTTGGGACTCCCACAGCTTGAGGATCTCGTCCTGGAGCTGGAGGCGTGTCAGGGCGTCGAGCTTGCCCAGGGGCTCATCCATGAGGAAGAGCCGGGGCCGGTTGACCAGGGCTCGGGCCAGTGAGGCCCGTTGAGCCATACCGCCTGAGAGCGTGGCGGGGTAGGAATCGGCGAAGTCCCGCAGCCCCACGATCTGCAGGGCCGCCTCCACCCGGCGCCGGTCGCGCTCCATCCGGCCTCTCGCCTCAGGGCCCAGGGCGACATTGTCCAGCACGGTCCTCCACGGCAGCAGCGTGGCGTCCTGGAACGCGAGTGCGCGCAGAGGCGAGGGCCCGGTCACCTGCGTGGAGTCGACGGTGACGCTGCCCTTGACGGGCTGTTCCAATCCGGCCAGCAGTCGCAGGATCGTGGACTTGCCGCAGCCGGACGGCCCTACGAGTGAGACGAACTCCCCGGGTGCCACCGTCAGGTCGATGTCATTGAGGACAGCAAGCTGATCCGGCATGGCAGCCTCAGCCTCGTAGCGAGCCCTCGCAGCGGGGGAGAACCGGCGCAGCAGCAGATGGACCCACCCGTGCTCCAAGTCATGGGACAACGGGTAGCTGTGGGAGACACCAGCGAGATCGACCTGTGCGCCGCGGGGGACGGACGGAGTCGAGACCTGCGGCGCGGCAGCAGCCGTCGACGAATCAGCAGACATCGGTTCACCACCTCACAAGGTTCTGCTGCCATGCCAGCAGCGAGGAGCGGATCTTGAACAGCAGGACCATGAGCGTGCGGCAGAAGGTCACCAGAATGATGAGTCCCACGTACATCCGGGGGTAGTCCGCCCAGCCCTTGACCCAGTTGATGTACCAGGCCAGGCCCTTGTCGACGCCGGTCAGCTCGGCGGTCATGAGGGCGGCGAGCGAGGTTCCCAGTCCCGTGAACAGGCCGGTGAGCATGTCTGGTAGCGCGGAGGGCACAGCCACCCGTCTGATGAGGAAGAACTCGTCGGCTCCCAGCGTGCGGGCCATGTCGATGTAGTCGCGGCGCACGGAGCGAACTCCCGCGCGGGTCATGGTCGCCATGGGGAACCAGGCGCCGAAGCCGACGATGAAGGCTGCCGAGGTGTACGTCGTCGGAAGCAGCAGCAGCGCCAGTGGAAGCAGCGAGGCCGCGGGAACCGGGCCGACGGTCTGAAGGAGCGGATGGAGCCAGTAGTCGGCGCGCCTCGACCACCCCATGAGCAGGCCTGTGAAGAACCCCAGCACCGAACCGGCCGTGTACCCGATGATGAAGAGCAGCGCCGAGGCGCCCAGGCAGCTGAGCAGCAGCCTCCAGTCTCCGAGGAAGGAGGCAATGAGTACTTCTGGGGCGGCGAAGTACGGGGGCGTGAGCAGTCCGAGCTTGGATGTTGTCAGCTGCCAGACGATGAACCATGCGCCGGCGGCGTTGATCCAGGGCAGGAAGTGCGTCAGTGACGTCGCTGCCGAAGAGGCCGGTCTGACCCGTGCCGTGAGTGTCCACGCGATGAGGGCGATCAGCCATGTCCCGGCAAGGACTGTCACTGGAGTGGTCGACTCCTTGCGGAGAAGGTCGGCTTCCGGCAGGGCGATGACGATGACCAGGTAGGCCGACCACAGGAACAGCGCCGTCGTGCTCAAAAGCGCGCCTGCGCTGGAACGGGGATCGCTTGGTGCGCTCTGCCTGGCGGTAGAGGAGGGCGGTTGTGGATGCCGGTCGTCGACGGGCTTGGAGGACGCGGTCGATGCGGTCGTGGGACTCACCTCAGTGGGCATCGTCAATCAGTCCTTGATGCCGAGGTCGGCGACGACGGTGTCGGTCAGCTTCCGGGCGGAGACGTCGGACGCGATGAAACCGGTCCCCTTGAACTTCTCGATGCCGGGCTCGATCGCGGCCCGGAACCTGGAGGCCGAGGCCTTGAACCCGTATGTCTTGAGCACCCGGACGACGACGTCCTGGTCCGCGGCGACGTAATCGTTGTCGACCTCGATCTTGGCGATCTCCTCGATGTGGCCCGGTACGTAGGCCGAGCCCTTCAACCAGGCCTCGGTCAGAGCCTTCGCCTCCTTGGGCTGTTGACGTACGAAGTCCCCGTTGAGTGCTACCGAGCAGCAGAACTCCTCAGCGTCGTTATTGGCCAGCTCACGGGCCGTCCCGTTGAAGACGGGAAGCAGTGGTCCAGGGTCGGAGCCCATGATGGCGTCCACCTGACCGTCAGTCAGCGCGGTCCCCAAGGAGTCCGCATCGACTGTGCGCCACGTGATGTCGCCTCCATCCGGCTTGACGTTGATGCCGGCCTCGGACAGCCCGATCGCGAAGTAGGCGAAGGCGGATGACGACAGTGACGGCACGCCGATGGTGGTGCCTTTCAGGTCAGCCAGCTTCTGATATGGGGAGTCCTTGCGCACCACTAGGCGCAGGCAGCCGGCGTGGAGCCCTGCGGTGAGCCTGGCGTTGAGGCCGTTGTAGATCGGCTCCAACCAGGAGAAGAAGATTCCCGGGGCGCCGATGTACTTACCGGCTCCCACGCCGTCCTTGGTGTCCTCGGTCTGCTGGGTGCGCGCCAGCGTGACCTTCAGTCCTGCGTCGTCGAAGAAGCCCTGGTGGTACGCGGCGTACAGCGGTGCGGCGCAGATGTCGCCGCCAATCACCAGGGGGAGTGCCTCGTGGGCTCCGATGACTCCTTGGTTGGTACGCCGAATCGTTAGGTACGCGCCGGTGCCGACCACGGCAGCGGCTGCGAGTCCCCCAATCGTGAGCAGTGTGCGCCGTGACGGTTTCCCGCGATGCGACTGATCCGCCTCAGTGGCGTCAGGGCCGTCGATATCGTCGTCGGCTGCCAGAATCGCGGCGGCGTTCTCAGCCGTGACCTCCTGAGTCTCCACGACCTCGGCGTCTGATGGAACGGAGGACAAGGAGTCGGAGGACTGGCACGGATCGGAGGAAGAGGAGGACGACGAGGACGTGGACATGGTTTCTCCTGTAGTGGTGGGAACGGACCTCGATGCGCAAGACGCCGAAGCGTTCCGGTGAAAATGGTGGAGGAGGAGCACGAGAGGCCGAGCGGATCAAGCTGGGTAGGTGCTGACACAGCCTCAGGCCATCAGAGCGTGAGGAAGTGCGTCTCTGTACTCTGGCGAGTGCAATACGCGGCACGGGAGCCCACGACGTCATGGCCGGTTATCGTTCTCGGCCGGTGTCAGCGCTGCTTTGAGGCGTCGTCGCACTCCTCGGGCAGGTTCAGCGCCGGGGGGAGTGGGGTCAACAGGCTCGACAACAACACATCTGCGCACCACACATGACCGCGAGCGCCTGTGCGCCAGGAGCGGTTGTGGCCGTAAGAACGATGTGCGTCATGACGACTAGCCTATGCCACCCTCCCCGGAACAATGCAAGCCTGCCGTTCGTCCCATGATGGGAGCTTCCCATCGCCGGATCACTGTGGAACCGATACGTGGAACTAATACTGGGTGGCTGTAGAGTCGGCGGCGTGAGTGGGGTGTGTGGCGATGAACTGCCTGTGCCGCGGGCACGGTGGAGACAGTTGGTTCCGACTCCTGTGGCCCAGGACGGTGGCCCGCTTCGCATCACCCCGGCGTGGTGGCCTCAGGATCCCGACGATTCAGCCGTGGCCGCTGCTGCGGTGCGCGGCACTCCCGTGCTGGGGGAGGGGCGCACCATCAACGGGGTTGAGATGGTGGAGGCGAACTTTTTGTGGCGCGATGACCACCGGCACGGCGCCACCCCCAGTGTTCTCATTCATCTCAGTACGCTGACCGACAACCATCGCGCTCACATCGCGCCGGCACTGGCCGCCCGGGTTCCTGGGACCTGCTGGTGGGCGCTTCACGTCCTGCTGCCGCAGGATGCACTCTTGAGCTACCGGATCGTCGTGACTCACGACGCCCTGCCTGACGACGCCGGGGCCCGACGCGAGTGCTGGAAGCGCGTTCACGCATTGGGACGGCCCGATCCCCTCAATCCCGAGCGGATGCATGACGGCTTCGGTCTGGTGTCCTCGATGTGGATGGGCCCCAAGGCCGTGCTGCACCCGGATTGGATGATCGGCTCGGGCGCTTCGGCAGAGCGGGCAGGGCGGGCGCTAAGCCGTCCCCATGATGAACACGACGGGTACGTCCTCCGGTTCGACCTGGAGAACGAGGTGCTCAGAGACTTTGATGGGCCGGCAGACCCCGGACGGCGAGTCACACTGTGGTGCGGGGGGTGTGTCCAGGAGTCCACCTGTGGGCGCAGTGAGCGGGGTCTGCTGGTCCTGCTCGACGGAAACATCTGGCGTGGCAACCATGTCGTCGATCACCTGGCCCCCAGATCCTACCGATGGGATGTGTTGCTCATCGACTCCGGCAGCCTGGCCATGCGCTCACGCGACCTGGCGGATCCGCGACGCAGCAGAGAACTGCTCCGTAGGTGCCTGCAGGCGGCACATCGGGCCATCTGCGGCCGAGGCTGCGGGTTTGCTGCGTCGTCTGAGGATGGTGGTGGTTGCATGTGGTGCCCAGATCGGATCGTGGTGGCTGGGCAGTCTTTGGGAGGGGTTGCTGCGGCCGACCTGGTTCTGCGCCATCCCGAGCTGGCTAGTCGTGCCATTATCCAGTCCGGCTCCTTCTGGCTCGGCTCTCAACGCCGAGGTGAGGGTGAAGGGGAGCTGCTGCGCTGGTTGCGTCACCGCTCCGAGGCCCGGAGCCTGCAGCGCCCGAGAAGCGACCAGCATCCTCATGATGGTGAAGGGCTGGGGGCGCGACTGGTGGTCCAGTGCGGGGTCCATGAAGACGGCCTGCGTCAGGGGGCTCGCACGGTGTCAGAGCTTCTTGCGGGCGAAGGGGCGCTGCTGGAGTATCGCGAGGAGCGTGGCGGGCACGATTACGCCTGGTGGCGTCATGCCTTGTCGTGGGGGCTTGATGCTCATGAGGAGGACCTGGGGTTCTGCTCATGAGCCACCTGAGGTGCTCCGCATGCGGCTGTCGCCAGCGCGGGGCGCGCTGCAGGGGTGGATCCGCTGCGCAAATAAAACCGTGACACAAAAGAAATCTTGGCTACAAAGGGGTTACGTATCCCAATTTATCGTTACCATTGCTCGAGTTTCCTCAGGCCTCCCGGTTCTGAATGGTCTCAACCCGACCGATTGACGGGTTACCGCTGTGTATACTTAATCCGGAATCGACAACGCGGACGATGTTTTCGGGTGATAGCGGATTCTTAGAAGGGAGGCGTCCGTCTATCATCGTTCGCGAAAGGCAGTCGCGCCTGCTTCATGGTGCGTCCTTTCCTCGTGCATCTCGGTTGTCAACCATGTGCTGTACGAGTAAGTCCATCTGCCCCTGCCCATGAACGAGACCACGTCATGCAATACGCTCAGCGGCTGCTTGCCGCCCTCCCTCCCATCAGGAGCGGCCTGCGCGCGATTCTTGCTGTTCTGACAGCCTTCGGCATTGTTCTGGCCACCGCCGGTGTGGCCGCCATGCCTCTCCTGAATGCAGGCAATGTCGTTGAGGACTATGAGAGCGGCTCGGCCTGCCACCCTATCGCCAGAATGGTCTACCCCGAGGGGCAGTCGGCGCCCGAGTACGTGATGCCGGTCTATGAGACCGGATTCGGTGCGGGGGTCGATTCGATCCTGTTGAGCTGGTGCAGTACCGCAGGGGAGGTCCTGGAGGACCCCACCATCACGCTGAATGTCGTCGAAGGCAAGACTGTCACTCCCTACCTGCTCCCCGGTATCAAGGCCGAGCTCGAGCGTCCCGCTCCCGCCAACGGCGAGCAGGAGGTATTCATCCCGACGGACTACCTCGTCAAGGGGATGCGTCAGGCCACCGGTGACAGCGGCTGGGACGTCGGCACGAAGGTCTTCAGCCTCACCTACACCAGTGGAACGGAGAGCGCGACGACGGGCTTGTTCTCCTTCGTCAAGCAGGACCCGAATGTCATCAACCCCCCGGTTCCTGAGCCGACGCCGGAGCCGACTCCCGAACCGTCTGCGGAGCCCACCGCAGAGCCGACGCCTGAGCCCACTGCGGAGCCCACCGCAGAGCCGAGCGCCGCACCCGGTCCGGTGCCGACTGCTGAACCGACGACCGCGCCCACTGCGGAACCGGCTCCTCATGCCACAACTGAGTCGTCGCCGACCCCCTCGCCGACTGCCTCCGCGGCGCCCAGCCCGTCAGACAGTCCTTCTACGACTGCCTCACCCAGCTCATCGCCCTCGCCTTCCACGTCTCCCAAGCCCGAGCCGACGGCCTCCGCTCAACCGAGTGCCTCCCCGAGCGCCACGGTTGCGACGTGCCAGGTCAAGCCCGCCGTCCAGGTACTCGGCTCCGACGGCTCGGATCTCCAGGGGGCAGAGCCCTCCTACGACCCGGATACCGCAGTCAGGGTCCGGGGAACGGGCTGGTGCTCGCAGGGGACGATGCTCGACGGCGAGAAGCCGGTCGAGATCAAGGTCGCGGCCTACGGCGGGTACGTGGTTCCGGGAACGCTCTCGGTTCCCGTCACCTTCCGTCACGGGTCCTTCGACGCCCAGCTCAACCTGTCGGCCCTCTACACCGGGGGGAAGGCCGACAAGGGGCGCTACTACCTGCAGCTCTCGCCCATCGATTCCGGGCTGACGGCCGCGACCAACATCTTCGTCCTCAACAAGGCCGTCGCTCCGCAGCCCAAGCCGGAGCCGTCCCCCGCGCCGAGCCCGGCTCCTACGCCGACCGCGGAGCCCTCGGCCACCGCGGAGCCCACCAGCGACCCCGCACCGGAGCCGACTGGTTCACCCACCAGCCCTGCTCCCACGCCCTCGACTGCTCCGTCGTCGGAGCCCTCCGCCTCACCGGCCCCCTCGGCCCACCCCTCCGAGACGGCGTCCCCGGCCCCTGCACCTCAGACCACCGAACCCGACCAGAACGCTCCGAAGCCGAGCTCGAATGACAGTGAGCGCCCCGGAACGGACAACGCCGCGGGCGACAATCCAGGTGGCAACCCTGGCGGCACGGGCTCCGGCTCGGGCGCTGGTTCAGGTGCAGACACGGGCGCGGGTACAGGTGCAGGCAGCCAGGCCGACTCCTCCCAGCAGGCATCTGGTGCCGGATCGGACTCCGGTTCCACCTCGCAGGACGGCTCCGCCCAACAACCGGCCAACACTGGGGCGGCGCCCGCCCCGACTGCCGGTGGCTCAGGAGGCGAACGCGCCCATGCCTCGGAAGACTCCGCGGCCTCGGCGCAGGCATCGCCTGAGGCTGACGCGACCTCGCAGCGCACCGTCCGTCCCGACCGGAGCCCGGTGGCCCCGGTGACCAGCGCGGCCCACCTGAGCGCGGACAACGCCGGCTCCCTGTCCGGCTCCCGCCAGGGCAACATCGTCAACCTCGTCCTGCCCAAGTCCAAGGCGCAGGCGGGCGAGTGGGTCTCGGTGTTCGTCTTCCCCGGCGCCACCACGAAGGGATGGGTGCAGGTTGATGATGCCAACAGCGTCTCCATCGATATCTCGACATTCGACTCCGGCTCCTACGAGCTGGCGGTGGCCGATCGTGACAACAGCCTCCTGGGGTGGGCGAAGCTGGAGATCTCCTCTGCCTCCTTCGATCCTCGCAACCCGGCACAGGCTCAGCTGCTGACCTTCCCGGACAACGCGGCTGCGCCCACCAAGGGCCTGAGCACCAACGACATGCTTCTGGGAAGCGCCGGAGGACTGCTGGTCGTCGGTGCGGTGAGCCTGCTGGTCGCCGCGTTCTCAGGGATGCCGCTGCGCGCACCACGGACCTCCCCGCGGCTGCGGCTTCCGCGCAGGCGCTGAGACGGTGTAGTAGGAGAGCGTCAATGACATCGTCAAGGGGCCGGAGCACGCGGTCGTGGAAAGGAGGTGTGAGCAGATGATCCGGATATTCCGGACGACTGAGCGCGTACGGCGTGAGCGGCGTTCCGGGCCGAGTCGGCATCGGATCGGCTTGAGGTGCCTCCAGGGATCACCTCGGATGCTGGTCATCGTCTGCTTCGTGCTCCTGGCCTCCTTGGTAGCGGTGGTCTCCACGAGCCCCGTCGCCAGCGCGGACACCAAGACCGGTCCCTCCACCACGGGAACCGCCTCAACAGTCAGCCCCTCGACGGTCGCCGTCGGAGGAACGATCATGTACACGCTCTCGGGATTCCCCAGCGGCGTGACGGTCCAGGTCCTCATCGACGACGGCGCACCGGTCGCCTCGCGCCCCGGGGAGTCCGAGGTGGTCACCACGATCACCGTCAAGAAGGACGGCACCGCCGCAGGCTCCTTCGAGCTGCCCGAGTACGTCGAGCAGGGCAACCACTGGCTGCGATTCCGGGTCTTCGGGGCCCAGGGGGAGAGCGGCCAGGAGGGCAACGCGGCGGACTACACCAACAAGAGCCCCTACTTCACGGTATCGGGTGTCACGGTCATAGGTGGGTCCTCCCCTCCCACCGTTCCACCGGCTCCCACCCCGCCGCCCCGTCAGGTCGCGGCCTCGGGCCGGGCCAACGGCGCCGCCGCCGGCATCCAAGCCGCGGGGCCCGGTGGTGAGTCGTCCGGTTTCCCAATCATCGGTGCTTTCGTCCTTGGGCTCAGTGTGATCCTGGTGGTGCTGTCGGTGCTCGTGGCGATCAACCGTCGCAGGATGGCTGCCTATCAGCGTCGTCGGGCCATGGCCTGAGGACTGAGGCCCGAGCTCCTTGTAAACTGCCGCCGGCGCCCACCCGTCTCGTGGTGCGCCCCGACGGGCACCGGCTCAGTGCCCCACACGGAAGGAACTCAGCACCGTGCTGCGAACCCGAACCGCAGGCTCCCTGCGCGCCTCAGACATTGGCCAGGTCGTCACCCTCACTGGATGGGTGGATCGACGTCGTGACCACGGAGGCGTGGCCTTCATCGACTTGCGGGACGCCTCGGGGATCGCTCAGGTCGTTATCCGCGAGGAGATCGCCCACGACCTGCGCGCCGAGTACGTCCTGGCCGTCACCGGGGAGGTGAGCGCCAGGCCCGAGGGCAACGCCAACCCGAACCTGCCTACCGGCGAGATCGAGGTCGTCGTCTCCGACGTCGAGATTCTCAACGCCTCCGCGCCGCTGCCCTTCCAGGTCTCCGACCACGCCGAGGACGCCGGACAGGTCGGCGAGGAGGCACGTCTGCGCTACCGCTACCTCGACCTGCGGCGCAGCGCCATGCAGCACGCCATCCGCCTTCGTGCCAAGGTCAGCCAGGCCGCCCGCAGGGTCCTGGACTCCCATGACTTCGTGGAGATCGAGACCCCCACCCTGACCCGCTCCACCCCGGAGGGCGCCCGCGACTTCCTGGTCCCGGCTCGGCTGGCACCGGGCTCCTGGTACGCCCTGCCGCAGAGCCCGCAGCTGTTCAAGCAGCTCCTCATGGTCGCCGGCATGGAGCGCTACTACCAGATCGCCCGCTGCTACCGCGATGAGGACTTCCGCGCCGACCGCCAGCCCGAGTTCACTCAGCTCGACGTGGAGATGAGCTTCGTCGAGCAGGACGACGTCATCGCCGTTGCCGAGGACGTGCTGCGCGAGGTGTGGGCGCTCATCGACTACGAGCTGCCCACTCCCATCGCCCGCATGACCTACCACGACGCCATGGAGAGGTACGGCTCGGACAAGCCCGACCTGCGCTTCGGCTGCGAGCTGGTGGACCTCACCGACTACTTCAAGGACACCACCTTCCGGGTCTTCCAGAACCCCTACGTGGGCGCCGTCGTCATGCCCGGTGGGGCCTCCCAGTCCCGACGCACCTTCGACGCCTGGCAGGAGTGGGCCAAGCAGCGCGGCGCCAAGGGCCTGGCCTATGTCACCGTTGCCGAGGACGGGACCCTCGGCGGGCCCGTCGCCAAGAACATCACCGACGCCGAGCGCGAGGGCCTGGCACAGGCTGCCGGCGCTGCGCCCGGCGACTGCATCTTCTTCGCCGCCGGGCCGGTGGACTCCTCGCGCGCCCTGCTGGGCGCCGCCCGTCTGGAGATCGGCAAGCGCTGCGGCCTCATCGACGACGACGAGTGGTCCTTCGTGTGGGTCGTGGACGCCCCCCTGTTCAAGCCCTCCGCCGAGGCCAAGGCCGACGGCGACGTGGCCCTGGGCAAGTCCGCCTGGACCGCGGTCCACCACGCCTTCACCTCGCCTAAGCCCGAGTGCCTCGACACCTTCGACACCGACCCGGGAAGCGCTCTGGCCTACGCCTACGACATCGTCTGCAACGGCAACGAGATCGGTGGCGGCTCCATCCGTATCCACCGCAGCGACGTCCAGGAGCGCGTCTTCAACGTCATGGGGATCGGCGAGCAGGAGGCCCAGGAGAAGTTCGGCTTCCTGCTGGACGCCTTCAAGTTCGGTGCTCCGCCGCACGGCGGTATCGCCTTCGGGTGGGACCGCATCGTCTCCCTGCTGACCCGGGCCGACTCCATCCGCGACGTCATCGCCTTCCCCAAGTCCGGTGGCGGCTTCGACCCGCTGACCGAGGCGCCCGCCCCGATCACGCCTGAACAGCGCAAGGAGGCCGGGGTCGACGCCGAGCCCGACACGGCCGACAAGCCTGAGGGAGCGAATAAGGCCTGAGAGCCCACAGGACCCACGGCGAACCGAGATGGTCGACGGGTGCGCGTCAGAACGAATGCTCTGGCGCGCACCCGTCG
>ERZ773044.80-NODE-80-length-52490-cov-75.7677_pt1 | contig 52490 bp, 30 predicted proteins | sample MGYA00511897_ERZ773044 | MGnify/ENA primary metagenome ERZ773044 (study PRJEB29015, sample SAMEA2738116) | human oral metagenome | biome: human oral; feature: human-associated habitat; material: saliva | place: China | collected 2170 ...
TCTTTAGCGTCGAATGTAGTTGGGCTTACGCCCTGTGAGACTAGAACGTTGCCAGGCAACAGTGAGAGCCTTCCAAATGGAAGGTTCTTTTTTTATTTATAATAAGAAGATCAAATAATTAAAGAGACCCTACTACTTAAATAGAGTCTCTTTAGTTTTCGTTATTTTTTAGTTCTATGGATATATGGTTTTCTTTCTGCTGGTTTAATTTCACCCATGATTGAGTAAATATTAGTATCTGTTGCCAATAAAGCATGTCCACAAGGAGCTTCAAAAGGAATTTCTCCTAATTGATACCAGCAGTTTTCTTTTAAGTTGTAGACTAGTTCTTTTTTATTCCATTTATAGTCGCTTACAGGACGTCTGAAGTATGCGTCACGATATTTCGCATGATCTTCACCTTGTAATGTTGTTAAGTTGAATACTGCATCTTTCCATACATCTTTGTTGAAACCACCGATTACTAGTAGTTCATCTTCGTTTAATTGAGCCCAATCAGCACCTAGTAGAGATACTTCTTCGTTATCGATAACTACATCAGCTAGTTGAGTCCATTCTTTTGTTTCTAAGTTTACTTTATATCCATCGTTATAAGTTTCACTAGCGCCACCACCATATACATAAAGTTCATTGTTATATACATAGCTAACTGCTTGATTACGTAATTTTCCAGGGAATTCTGAAAATACTTCGAATTTCTTAGTTGCTAAATCATATGCATAAAGTTCATTGTTATTAGATCCATTAATAGATCCAATACCGAAGTATAGTTTATTGTCATTAACTTTTGCGATAACATTTTCTACTGTAAGTGGAAGAGTGTCAACTACTTCAACTTTTAATTTATTATCAACAACTGTGAATGCTAATAATTCTGATGATGTTTCAGTTTTATTCGCAATGTAGTATAAAGTATCATTATATACTGCACTTGGCCCATATGCTAGAGGATAGTCGAATTGAATTTGATCTAATAAAGTTACTCCGTCAGCTGTTTCTTCATATAGATATACATCTTTATGATTTACCTTAACTCCTCCATCAACAGGAAGGCCACCTGGGAAGTTAGCACCTCCACCAAAGATTAGTTTATTGCCTAATATTCCTTTAACTAACCCTGCTGTACCTATATTATTTTTGTAGCCTTTTTGAGCCGCTACAGTAGCTATATTTGTCCATTTTAGTTGTGTACTCATTATATTTATAGTACCTCCCTATTATTTTAAAAATCAAACGCTTACATTAATACATTTATTAGAGTGGGAGGGTTCGACTAGTGATTCTAGTTTAGTCGAGGGCCACTCCCACAAATTTTGTTATTTAAAGTCTGCTTCTTTGTCTACTATTACATATACACTAGGGTGATTTTTTAGAACAGTACAAGGAATATTTTCAGTTATTTCCTTACCTTCTACTAAACTCTTAATAGCGTGTTGTTTAGCTTCTCCGAATGCCAATAAGATTATATGTTTAGCACGCATAATATCTTTTATTCCCATAGTAACAGCTTGTTTTGGTACTAGATTAATATCATTGTTAAAAAATCTAGAGTTTGCTTTTATTGTTTCTTGTTTTAAATCAACAATATGTACCCCAGTATCAAAAGATGTACCTGGTTCGTTAAATCCAATGTGCCCGTTTGAGCCAACACCAAGGATTTGAACATCGATTTCAGCGCTATTTAATTGTTCTTGATATGCTTTTAAGGCTGAATCTAAATCACTGTTTCCTGCATCAGGAATATGAGTATTTTCTTTTACTATATCAATGTGATCGAATAGATTAGTTTCCATGAATTTATGGTAGCTTTCTGGATGATCATAGCTAATTCCTACATATTCATCTAAATTATAAGATTTCACATTTTTATAGCTGAAATTACCTGCTTTGTGGTCTGCGATCATTTCTTCGTATAAAGCTATAGGTGATCCACCAGTTGCAAGCCCTAGTGTTGAATTTTCATCAATTAAACTTTTTAAAATTTTGTATGCTTCTTTTGAAGCTTCTTTTTTAGAATCAAAAACTAAATATTTCATAGAATTACCCCTTACTTTTTAATCTTCTTTTTTATAAACTTCTTCTCCGCGTGCGAATGTTGTTAGTACTTCGTATGTAGGACTAATAACAACAAGGTCAGCATCAAAGCCAACTTTGATTTTACCTTTACGATCGGCAAAGCCTAACATTTCTGCAGGATTTTTAGTACAAGAGTTAATGGCAGCATCTACAGGAACTAAAGCATCTTCAATTAAAACGCGTAGTCCATCGATAACTCTTAGTGTAGAACCTGCTAAACGCCCGTCATCACGGTGAGCACTACCATCTTCATATATTTCCATATTTTCTCCACCGAAGATGTAAGAACCACGTCCACAACCTTTAGCACATAGTGAATCGGTAATCATAATTCCGTGATCGCGACCTTTAGCTGTGAAGTATGTATTTAAAGCATCTGTAGTAGAGTGGATACCATCACAGATAATTTCTCCATAAGCATCACGTGCACGTAATGCAAACCCTACTTGACCTCCGTCACGGTGATGGAAACCAACCATTCCATTATAAACGTGAGTTTGCGAAGTTGCACCGTTAGCGAATGCTAGATAACTTTCTTTATAGTTACAAGCAGAGTGTCCTAAACTTACACGAATTCCTTGGCTTACAAGGTATTTAGTAAGTTTGTAGTCAATGTCTTTTTCACAAGCTATAGTAATAAGTCTAATTAGATTTTTACTAGCTGCTTGGAATTTTTTAAATTGTTCAACACTAGGTGCTTGGATGCAACTTAAAGGTTGAGCACCACGTTTTTCTACATCAAGATAAGGACCTTCGAAGTGAATACCTAAAATTTCGGCACCTTCATAACCTTCTTCATATACTTTTGCTACATTAGCTACAGCTTTTAGAAGAACTTCTTCAGTTTGTGTAATTGTTGTTGGTAAAAATGATGTTACTCCCTCAGAAACGATATTTTTAGTCCAATTACGAAGCCCCTCTTCGTTAACATCATTTGTATCATAGCCATAAGCTCCATGAGTATGTACATCTATAAAACCAGGTAAAATACGGTTAGATCCGAAATCGTAATCGACTTTATCAAATGCATCATAATCATAAACAGCAGTAATTTTTTTATCTTCTACTTCTACAATAAGAGGAAGAAATTGTCCGCTTGACCAAACTTTTTTACTTTTTATTAGCATAATAGCACCCCTTTTTATATAAAATTTTCATCTTTAAATTTAATGTGTTAAATCTTCTTTAATCTAATGTTAACACATTTTAAATATATTTGTAAAGTAGAAAAGTAAAAGTTTTCAAAATTAATTTAAAGCTATTTTTGATGATTTTTATAAAAAGAGGAATTACAGATTTTTTAACAGAAAAATTTAAGGTGTTATGTCAATGTAGAAGAGCTAATAATGCAAAATACAAATTTTTAATCGTGATACTTTTTTTAGAATATAATGTCTTAAAAGCACAAAAATTATGTAAACTCATAATAAATTAAAAAATATTTCTAGAATGATAGTTTTCTAAAAATTATTTTTATTGATTTTACAGAGAAAACTCTCTTTTATGTAATGATAAAAACACAAGATACTTACTATTGACTTTGATTATAAGAGGAATATAATTATATTGAGAATAAAGTTACTGATTTTATAGAAGTAATTTTATTTTAACTTATGATATAAGAGGCTAAAAATATGGATAAATCAAGATTAACCTTTCTTGGTGTAATAATAACAATAGGAATAATATTCGGTGATATAGGAACTTCGGTTCTTTATGTTATGAAATCATTTGTCAATAACACTGACGCGATGATGAGTGAAAACTTAGTTCTAGGGTTTGTCAGTTTAATATTTTGGGTAATGACCTTACAGACTACGACGAAATACGTAATGATAGCACTGAAGGCTGATAACAAAGGTGAAGGAGGGATATTCTCACTTTTTGCTTTAATAAAAAATAGAACAAGACGTAGTGTAGCACTTTTGGCGATGATAGGGGGAGCAACACTTCTTGCGGATGGAATAATAACACCTGCAATTACGGTAACCTCTGCGGTTGAAGGATTACATGATATTATGCCTACTATAAATACTAACGATGTAATAGTCTTAGTGCTTATAATCTTTATATTTATTTTTTCATTTCAACGCTTTGGGACAAAAAAAATAGGTTCGCTCTTTGGACCTATAATGAGTTTATGGTTTTTATCATTACTATTTTGGGGTGTGAAATCTATTAGCACTAAACCTGAAATATTAAAAGCTGTAAATCCTAAATATGCATTACAATTGCTAATAAGTTATCCTGGTGTTTTTGTCCTATTAGGAGCGATATTTTTATGTGTATCGGGTGCTGAGGATTTATATGTAGATTTAGGTCACTGTGGTAGAAAAAATGTCAGAATGGCATGGTTTTCTGTGAAGGTGTGTTTACTTGCGAACTATTTCGGTCAGGCGGCGTATCTGTTATCGACAAATTATAGTGCGACAAAAAATCCGTTTTTTGCTATAGTGCCGGATAGTTTTATAGTATTTCAAGTATTACTTGCGACACTTGCTGCGATAATAGCGAGCCAAAGCTTAATCACAGGATCATTTACGCTAATATCAGAGGCGATAAAATTAAATCTTTTCCCGAAATTAATGATTAAGTATCCTACAGAATTAAAAGGTCAGGTTTATGTATCAGCAGTTAATATAATATTATTTATTTGTAGTAGCTGTGTAGTATTATTTTTCAGAACAAGTAGCAATATGGAGGCTGCGTATGGACTAAGCATTAGTATAACGATGTTTGTAACGACATTGTTGTTAAGTATATATTTATACAAAGTAAAAAGCAAAAAAACTTTTGCGCTAATTTTCTTATTATTCTTTGGAATAGAGGAACTGTTTTTCCTATATGCAAATAGTTTGAAATTTGTAAATGGTGGATATATAACTGTATTTATCGCCTTATTAATATTCTCAATTATGTTTATTTGGTATAAAGGAACAGAAATTAAAGAGCGTGAGAGTCAGTATTTAACTGTAAAAAATTATACGAAACAACTGTTGAAGTTAAGTGTAGATAAAAGTATACCGAAATATGCAACAAACCTAGTATATTTAACAGGTGCTAAGCGTGAGGAAGATGTGGATTATGCAGTCTTGTATTCCATTTTGAATAAACAACCTAAACGAGCAAATGTCTACTTCTTCGTTCATATAAATGTATTAGACGAACCGTATAGAAGAGAGTATAAGGTTACTAAATTTAGTGATAAAAAAATATTCAAAATTACCTTTAATCTAGGATTTAGAGAAAATCAAAGAGTTAATATGTTTATGCGTCAAGTAATAGGTGATTTATTAGAAGATAAAGAGTTAGAATTGCAACCAACTAAGTACAACTTAAGAGGAAAAGCTGAGACGGTCGGAGACTTCAGATTCGTATTGATTGAGGAAGTATTAGGAAACAGCAATGGTTTATCTTCATTTGATAACTTTATTATGGGATTAAGATTGAAACTGAAAAAAATTACTGTGGCCCCAGAAAAATGGTTTGGTCTAGATACTAGTATCATCACTAAAGAAGCGGTGCCTTTAAATGTTGTCCAAACTACAGTAAAAAGATTAATAAGAATAAAATAAGAAAAACCAGGCTTAGAAAAGTAAGTGTAAATTTACCTTGCTTATTCTGAGTCTGATTTTTACTATTTTTAAAATAATTAATATATTAAGTAAGCAATATATATTAATAAAAATTATTTGTTTATGTAAACGAGTAAACAAGATGACTAGACATTTTAACGACTATATAAAAGGGTATATCTATAAAAAGAGATAACAATTATCATGTATTAAATTGACAATTATTTTTCTTTGATGTATACTAAAAATAGAAAAGGTATTACATGGTAAGTGTAATTTAGAGGAGGAAAAATAATGAAGAAAAATAATAAATTTTTAATAAGAAAGTACAGTGTAGGGGTAGTATCAGTTATAATAGGATTATTTATCTTAACTGGTGTGAACTCGGATGATAGAGTATATGCTGCAAGTAACGAAAGTGTAACTACATTACCACCAATTTCAGACGTACCTGAAGGTGGAAATCCAGGTGGTGTTGATAAAATAGTAGATAGTAATAATGATATAGTTGATAAAGGTGAACTTTCAAAAGTACCAACACCGGTAACTCCAGGGTATTTTGCGATAGAAAAAGGAGCTCCGGAAGTTGCGGCGACACCAGATGCAGTAGAGAAAGAAGTCACAGTTGATTTATATGAAATAGGTAAAATAAAATATCGAGATGTAAAAACTAAAGAAATAGTTGCAGAAAAAATATATGATAATGATCAAACGGATGCTACGAGAGCTGGTATAACAACTTTACCTGATTTACCAGAAGGGTATGAGTTTGTAAAACAGGAGCTAGAAAGAGAAGAAACTAGACAGGTTGTAGCTCATGAATTAAGAAAAGACCCTTATGTAACAGATGAAGTAGGAATTAGAGTTAAACTTCAAGAAGTTAATGGAAAACTAGCTGTAGATCCTAATATAAATATTGAAACGGATAAACTTGCTCCTGGTCACCATCTTGTGTTTGATATAAGAAAATATATACAAGATGTAGAAAAAGGTACAAAACAAGTGGTAGAATTTGTTGGAGCAGAAGGAAAAGCACCGAAAACAAATGTTCAAGAAGGGTATAAATTCTTAGGGAAATATAATGAAAAAACAAAAGAGACTACATGGAATGAAAAAACACATGCTTATAATAGTGTAGATGTTCCAGTCGTGGAAAACTATTTCGCAGATAAAAAACAAGCAGGTGGGAAAGAAGTTACGCCAGAAAAACCAGAAGTAACAGAAACAGTAACTTATAAACATTTAGGAAAAATAGTACCAGTAGATGAAAAAGGTAATTTAATAGAGGGAGCAGAGACACCTGATTATCTAAATGATTTAACAGATCCAACAAAAGCATTGGAAACACCAGTACCTGAGTTAAAAGGATATACATCAACAGTAAAAAGTGTCATACCAAAAGAATTGGATGTTGATACAAAAGTAGTATACAAAGAAAAACTTACTGAGGTAGAAAAAGCAACAAAACAAGTAGTAGAATTTGTTGGAGCAGAAGGAAAAGCTCCGAAAAAAAACGTCCAAGATGATTACAAATTTAAAGGAAAATATCATGTTGTAACAAAAGAAACTATATGGAATGAAAAAACACATACTTATAATAGTGTAGATGTTCCAGTAGTTGAGAAATATTTTGCAGATAAAAAACAAGTAGGTGGAAAAGAAGTTACACCAGAAAAACCAGAAGTAACAGAAACAGTAACTTATAAACATTTAGGAAAAATAGTACCAGTAGATGAAAAAGGTAATTTAATAGAGGGAGCAGAGACACCTGATTATCTAAACGACTTAAAAGATCCAACAAAAGCATTGGAAACACCAGTACCAGAGGTAAAAGGGTATGTTCCAACAGTAAAAAGTGTATTGCCAAAAGATCCTGGAGTGGATACTAAAGTAGTATACAAAAAAGATGTAGTAAAACCACCTAAGGAAGAAACACCAAAAGTTCCAGAAACACCAAAAGATAAACCAAAAACACCGGAGGTTCCGATAGAGACACCGAAAACACCAGAAGTTCCAAAAGAAACTCCAAAAACACCGGAAGTTCCAAAAGTAGAACAACCACGTGTTCCGAAAACTCCTAAGAAAGAAGTTTCGGAAAAACCAAAAACACCAGAAATTCATGAAGTTGAAGTTAAACCAACACCTGAAGTTCAAAAAAGAGATAGTGCTAAGTTACCAAACACAGGAATAACACAAATAGAAACTACAATTTTAGGAATGTTAATGTTGTTATTGACTGGTTTTGTATCTAGACTTTTAAGAACTAAGGAAAACTAGGAAATATGATTTCTAATATGAAAAATGAGTTAATAATAGCGTAGCGGTGCAAACTGTTACGCTATTAGTTTTTATTCTTAATAAAAGAAAAAGAAAGTAATTCAAAAATTGTGATTTTGGGAAAATCAAAATTATCGAATCCTTTCTATGTTATTATTTTTAATAAAAGAAAAAGAGTATGGAAATCCATACTCTTTAAAGTTTTTTATACACTAATTGACTATTTAGAAAGTTTACGTCTAACTGCAAGACCGATTAATCCAATTAAGCTTAATCCTAACGCTGCAGTGCTAGAAGAATTCATACCAGTACTTGCTAATTCTTCAGATTTAGCTTTTGCAGGTTTAGCTTCTTCAGGTTTTACAGATAATTGAGTGGCAGCAGGTGTTTGTCCAAAATCTACGTTTTGAGCAGCTGCAGCGCCACCAACTGATCCAAGGTTTTGACTAGGATTTACTACTTCACCAGCAGCTCCGCCACCTTGTTGTCCAGCTCCGCCTTGACCTCTATCAGGAGTAGGTTGAGGTTGAGTCTCGTGTGATTTTACTTTGTAGATGTGAGTAGTGATACCATCTTGATATGTTGTGTTAACAAACTCATATCCAGCGATATCTTTTTTATCTAATTTTCCTACCATAGTATCTGTGATATCATGATTATCAGAATCAACGTATCTAGTAACTTCTAGAACTGTTTTTCCTTCCCCAGCAGATAAAATAGCAGATTCATTGTTAATTATAGTATTTAATGCTTCTTCTAAATCTTCTAAACGAGATTTTAATCCTTCGATGTAGTAAGGCTCAGCACCGCCTTCTTCACCATCTTTTATTTGCTCTTTTACTTTAGAGATTTCGTCTAAGATTTTTTTTATTTCAGGGTTATTAGCACCGAATTCTGGAACTTCATTAATAGCAGGAGCAACAGCGTTAACTCCACCGTTGAATTCTGGAAGTTCAGGTTGAACAAGTGCATCTCCGTTAGAAGCTTCAGGTTTAGTTGGTTTTGGAGCTTCTCCGTCTGGTTTACCAGGAACAGTTGGAGGTGTTGTATCATTTACTCCACCGTTGAATTCTGGAAGTTCAGGTTGAACAAGTGCATCTCCGTTAGAAGCTTCAGGTTTAGTTGGTTTTGGAGCTTCTCCGTCTGGTTTACCAGGAACAGTTGGAGGTGTTGTATCATTTACTCCACCGTTGAATTCAGGATTAGTAGGTTGAGTAGGTGCATTATCATCGTTTACCCCACCGTTGAATTCAGGAGCATTAGGAACAGTTGGAACTTCGTCAGGTTGTTTAGCATCACCAGTAGGAGCTTCAGCATCGTTTACCCCACCGTTGAATTCAGGAGCATTAGGAACAGTTGGAACTTCGTCAGGTTGTTTAGCATCACCAGTAGGAGCTTCAGCATCGTTTACCCCACCGTTGAATTCAGGAGCGTTAGGAACAGTTGGAACTTCATCTGCTTCCTTAGCAGGTTCAGTAGTTGCTTCATCATCATTTACTCCACCACTGAAGTCTTTATGTTCTTCGCCTTTAGGAACTTCTTTTAAGTTTTCGATATAACCTAAAGTTGCGTTGTAATCATCAGTTAGTTCATCGATTGCATCTTTGTAAGCTTTTACTACTTCGTTAACTTCGTCGAATTTAGCTTTAGCTTCATCAGCAGCAGTTTTAGCAGAAGCAACAGCAGCTTCTAATCTAGTTACAGCATCTTGTAATCCATCTTGAATAGATTGTTCAGCTTTATTTTTCTTAGCTGTTTCAAGTGCTGTTTTAGCTTTTTCTAAAGTTTCTTTTTGTTTTTCTAATGCAGTATTTTTTTCTTCTACAGCTTTAGCTTTTTCAGTAGCATCAGCTTTATCTTTATCAGCTACTTTAGTTAATTTTTCAATTTTTTCAGCAATATCATCAGCGATGTCTTGAAGTTTTTTAACGATTGGTTTAGAAGCTTCTTTGTTGTAAGCAGCGTCTAATTTTTCTTTATCAGCAGCTGGAAGCTCAGATAAAGGTTTACCTTCTTGTTTTGTAGCACCGATTTCGTCTGCTTGAGGATCTTGATCTTTAGTAGCTTCAGCAGTCGTATTTTGATCTTCTAACTCTTTAGCAGCTTGTGTAGCAGTGATAACACCATCTTGGATAGCTTTTAGTAAAGCGTCTTTACCAATTGCAGCTTTAGCTTCTTCGATAGCTTTAGCTTTGTCAGTGATTTTAGCATTTTTGTTAATTTCAGCTTCAGCGTCTTTTTCAAGTTGCTCTAAAGCAGCTTGAAGAGCTTCTAAGTTATCTTTTTCTTCTTTTTTAAGTTCTTCAACTTTAGCTTTTGCTTTTTTAGCTTCTTCTTTAGCTTTAGCTAATTCATCTTCAGCATCAGCTTTAGCTTTATCAGCTTCTTCTTTTTTAGTTTGTGCAGCTTTTACATCAGCAGCTTCTTTATCTGCTTTAGCTGTAGCTTCTTCAACTTTTTTAGCTTCTTCAGAAACCTTTTTCTCTAATTCAGCAACTTTTGCAGCAGCTTCTTTTTTAGCGTCAGCAGCTTTTTCAGCTTCTGTTTTTTCTTTTGGAGCTTCAGGTGTTGGTTCTTCTTTTTTAGGTGGGTTTTTTGCTTCTTCTTCTTTAGCGGCTTTCACTTCTTCTAGAGTTTTATTGTACTCATCAGTAAGTTTATTTAGTTCATCAGCAACAGCTTTAGTATCCGAAGCAGCTTGATCAAATGCATTTTGTGCAGCATCACGCTCTTTTTCAATCGCAGTTACAGCTTTTTCTAGTGGTGCTGTGATATCTGTACCAAATCCATTATCTTTAGCAGATTTAAGAGCTTCCTTAGCTTCTTTTAATGTATCTTCTTGTTTTTTAAGAGTTTCAGCTTTTTTATCTTCTTCAGCTTTTAATGCATCAGCTTCTTCTTTAAGCGTATCAACTTTTTCACCTAAGTCATCAGCTTTGTCTTGTAATTTTTCAGATGCAGGACGAGCAGCATCGGCTTTTTCAGCTTTGTCAATTCCAGCCTTAATGTCTGCTGGTAATTGATCTTTAGTTTTAGCTTCTTCAGCTGGAGTTGTTGCAACGTTAGCTTCATTAGCTTGGTCTTTATTTCTTAATTTTTTCTCAGTTTCTTTATTAGCTTCAGCTTTTTCATTATCATCTGCTAATTCAGCAAGAACATCACCAGCTTTTAAATCACCAGATTCTACAGCTGCTAAAATATCTTTTTTACCTAATGCTTTTTTAGCTTCTTCTTTATTTGTAATCTTAGCATCAGCATCGATATCTTTTTCTAATTGATCTAAAGCTTTTGATAAAGCATCTTTAGAATCAGCTTCTTCTTTTTTAGCGTCTTCTTCTTTTTTAGCTTCTTCTTTGGCTTTAGCGTCAGCTTCATCAGCTTTTGCTTTAGCCGCAGCTAATTCATCGTCTGCAGTTTTTTTAGCTTCTTCAGCTTTAGTTTTTGCAGCTGCTGCATCGGCAGCTTCTTTTTTCTCAGTTTCTAGTTTAGTGTTAGCTTCGTTAGCTGCAGTAGTTGTTGTATCTACTTTTGCTTGAGCTTCAGTAACTTTTTCTTCAGCTTTTTTAGCGTCAGCTTCAGCTTGTTTAATTTCTGGACTTGTAACTTCTGATTTTGGAGTTTCAGCCGCAGGTTTAGTAGTTTCAGCAGGTTGTGGTGTAGTATCTGCTGGTTGAGATGCTACAGGTTGTTCTGTTGTTTCGTTTCCAGCATGTGCTACTGCAGCTCCAGTAGTCGCAACACCGATACCAACAAGTACAGAGGCTACACCAACCTTAAATTTACGTAATGAATATTTTCTTTGTGTTGTCATAAAATAAATCCCCTTTTTCTAAAAAATAATAATGACTATGTTTCTAAATTGTTTGTTTTGAAGTTATAAACAGAGCTTTTAGAGACAATTAGTGTATTCATAACTTCTATTATACTAGAAGAAAAACTATAAAACAAGAACTTTGGGTAAGTTAAATAATTTAATACTTGTATAGTAAACTGGAAACGTAGAAATATTAAAATAAATATAATTATATAAAAAATGAATAAACTAAAAATGAAAAACAAAATGTAAACGTATTAATTTAATATTTTTACTATATTGATGATTTTAATAAAAATATAAATATAACTCTTAATAAAAGTAGATAGTTATTAAAAAAATTAAATATTAAATTTATGTTACAAAAAAATATGTAAAGCTTGAAATATTAAATAATGTTATTAAAGAAAGTTTGATTTTAAGGTATATCTTCTATAGAAAAAAATATAAAAAGTATTAAATTTTTACAAGAATATATGTGCAATATAGATTTTTTCATCTGTACTAAATAAAAGAAAAATTCCAAAAAACAAGATGTTCGAATCAGGATTTTTGGAATTCTTCTAAAAATATATACTATTAATAATTTTCTTCTAGTTTTCTAAATTCATCTCTAGTGTGTTGAGGTAAACTCTTACCATAGTCCATCATAAGGACGATGTCTTTAAAGGCAGCTTTTGGAATAGCTAGACGTTCTAAGTCTTCAATACCGACATCTAGATTAATATCGTCTATATGATTTGATTTTAGTTTTTCTACAAAGTCAGGTTCTGCGACAAATGGTGAAGATAATCCGATCATATCTGCGTGTAGAATAGCTGCTTCGCATTTTTCTACAGTATTGATACCACCTGATGCGATTAATGGAATTCTTCCATTTAAGTGCTCATAGACAACTTCGTTAATAAGGCGACCATGATGCGGGCCTTCTGCACGTACCGTATTTAGATAAATATTTTGTCCCCAGCTGGCAATTGCCATATATGATAGAGGGACTCTTTCTAATAACCAATCTGTAAGTTGATTAAATTCTTCAACTGTGTAACCAACTTCTTCTCCACGCGTTTCTTCAGGTGTTGCACGATAACCGAAGATAAAGTCTTTCGGTGCTTCTTTTTTAATCACTTCATATACATCTTCAAAAACTTCAAGGATGAAGCGTGAACGATTTTCTAATGTATCCACTCCGTACTCATCGTGACGCTCATTAGAGAAAGTAGAGAAGAATGTCTGTAATAGAAGACGTTGTGCACTGGAAATTTCTAAACCATCGAAACCAGCTGCGATAGTACGGCTTGCAGCACGCTTATAATCTTCTCTTATTTTTTGTATATCTTCTATAGAAAGAGGATGAACGATATGTTCTACAGGAGAGTTAAGTTCCATATAGCTTGGACCAACAGCACGTTTATTAGTAGTAACATAGTGGTTAGCGAAACGTCCTGCGTGTGTTAACTGAAGGATAGCTTTAGCTCCACCAGACTTCATAGCTTGCGCCATCTTTTTAAGGCCAGGTATACATGCATCATCGTGAACGCTAAAACCATATTCAAAAAGCTGACCTTCAAGATTTATATAGGCGGCTCCTGTAATCTGTAAAGGTGCGGTGTTTTTTCGTCTTTCGGCATAAAGAAGATCTTCCTCTGTAATGAATCCTTCGGCAGTAGAAGAGTTCGTAGTCATAGGAGAAAGAACAAAACGGTTTTCTAGTTCTATTCCGTTAGCCAATTTAACAGGTGTTAATAATTTTGATTTCATAAAAAATACCTCTTTAAGTAATGTAAATAACATACAACTAAAACCAATATATAAGTGATAAGAAATGCAATTCTAAAAAATGTAACAACTTCTATTTTATTTATGTAAATTTATAAAAGTTCAATAGATTAAATCACCATAATTTTTTTATAAAATTTTAAAGTAATGGTGTTAGGTGTGTGTACTTTTACTGAAAATGTGATATAATAAATTCGTAGTTTCAGAAAAGGTTTTCTTACAATTAATTATATCAGATAATTTACTAGATAAAAAGGTAAAAATGAATTTGAGAATAGATAAATTTTTTAATAACTCTGTAAAAAAATAGAGGACAGAAATTATGTAAATCTAAATAATATGTAAGAAGAGGAATGATTCAACCAAATCGATTTCTTCGAAATCGTGATTTTTGAGTCATTCCAAAATATAAAATAAATGTAAAACATAAGAGGATAATAATATGAAACTTAGTATTTTAGATTATGCTATTGTAGATGAAGGAAAGACCGCGATAGAGGCTATAGAAGAGAGTACAGAACTGGCTCGCCTAGCTGAAAAACTAGGTTATAGTCGTTTTTGGATGGCTGAGCATCATCAGGTTCCTGCCTTAGCTAGTAGTAGCCCGGAATTATTAATGTTGCACCTTCTTCAAAATACAGAAAAGATACAAATAGGTTCAGGTGGAATAATGATTCCTCACTATTCACCGTATAAAATTAGCGAATGGATCAAACTTCTAAGTGCGCTATATCCAAATAGGGTAAATCTTGGGATAGGGAATAATCCTGGGACTAAAATAGTTCAGAAGTTGATGAATACTACACCTATAACGAGAGACGAGTACAATGATAGTTGTAGAGAATTACTAGAACTTCTTACAGGAACTGAAACACTAGTGCAACCGCCCGAAGCAAAGGTAAGTCCGATGTGGTTATTATCTACTAGTGAAAAAAGTGCGAATCTAGCTGCGGAGCTAGGTCAAAACTATGTTTATGGTTTATTCTTTAATCAGGCTGTAGATTACATAGAAACAGCAAAAAGGTGCTTAAATACTTATCGTACTAAAATGCGTGAACAACAAAAAAAACCACAAGATGTAGTTGCCGTATTTATAGCAATTGGAGAAGATGAACAAGAAGTAAAAGATTTAGTACGCTGTTTAGATGTTTGGCTTCTTGGTAAGAAAGAATTTACAGAATTTTACAGATTCCCTAGTATAAAAACAGCTAGAGAGTATGAGATAAGTGAAGAGGATATAGAAAAAGTAGAAAAAAATAGAACACGCTTAGTTTGGGGTACGAAGGAAGTAGTAGTGGAAAAACTAAGAAATCTAGCAGCGGAATTCGAATTAGAAGAGTTGATGTGCATACCTTTAGTACCAACAATAGAAAGAAGAAAATATATTATTGAGACTTTAGCAAAAGAGCTAATGGAAAAAGAGGAGAAAAATTAATGACTTGGAAGGCGATAGAGTTAGAAGAAAACAATGCCGAAAAACTAGCACAGCTAATAGATGAAGCTGAGGCGATAGTCATAGGAATAGGAGCTGGAATGTCAGCTGCGGATGGTTTTACTTATATTGGAGAGAGATTTACGAGTAACTTTAAGGATTTTGTTGAAAAATATAAGTTTTTAGATATGTTACAGGCGAGTCTATTTGATTTTCCAAGTTCGCAGGAATATTGGGCGTTTCAAAGTCGTTTTGTCTTGCTAAATTATTTTGATCAACCTGTTGGTGATAGTTATCTAGCGTTGAAAAATATTCTAAAGGATAAAAATTATCATATTATTACGACAAATGCCGATAATGCCTTTGATGTTGCGGGTTATGATATGGATAAAGTCTTTCATATTCAAGGGAAGTACGGGCTTATGCAGTGTAGCAAACATTGTCATGCGAAGACGTACCAAGATGAAGCATTAATGCGTAGGCTGGCTGTAGAACAGGAGAATATGGAAGTTGACTACAGATCTATTCCACTATGTCCAGAATGTGGTGCACCGCTTGAGGTCAATAAGCGTAACGCTGAAAAAGGAATGGTAGAAGACCCAATCTTTTTCGAACATCTAGATAAATACAATGAATTTTTAGAAAATAATCGTGATAAGAAAACATTGTTTATCGAAATAGGAGTAGGATTCACAACACCTCAGTTTATAAAATATCCATTTTATAGAGAACTAGATAAAAATCCTAATGCGTTAATGGTTACTATGAACCAGAAGAAATACCAATTCCCAGAAAGGATTGCTTCTAGAGTATTATGGTTTAATCAAAATAGTAAGGACTTAACTTTAAAAGTTGAAGAGTTGTTGGAAAATAATTAACTATAAATCACTACATGGAGAAAACAATTCTCTAGACTTAGTTAACATTCTAAAATAACAAGTTATTAAAAATAAAAGAGTATTTCCTAGGAAATGATTTATAGTAGTTTAATATCACTTTATGTGAAAATAAATTTAATATTAGCTAAAAAAATACATTAACAAAAATTTAAAAATAAAGGAGAAAGAATTATGTATTTAATAGAACCAATTAGAAACGGAAAATATTTACCAGATGGAGCGCTAGTAATGGCGATGCAAGTTTACGTGCTTAACAATATCGATATCGATGAGACTGTAATCTTCCCATATTACTGTGAACCAAAAGTAGAAATCGGGCTATTTCAAAATGCTGAAACTGAAGTAAACCACGAATACATGAAAGAAAAAGATATTATTCTAGTTCGTCGTGATACAGGTGGTGGTGCTGTATACGTTGATAACGGTGCTGTTAACGTATGTTTCTTAATGCCAGGGGACACTGATGTGTACGGAAACTACAAAAAATTCTACCAACCAGCAGTTGACGTACTTCACAGTTTAGGGGCTACAGAAGTTGAACAAAGAGGGCGTAACGACTTAACTGCTCGTGGTAAAAAAGTAAGTGGAGCTGCGATGACATTAGTACGTGGTAAAATCTACGGAGGATATTCATTACTTCTTGATGTAAACTACGAAGCGATGGTTAATGCCTTAACACCAAACCGTAAAAAAATTGAATCAAAAGGTATTGAATCAGTAAGAGCACGTGTAATGGGTATGCGTGAACTATTAAAACCTGAATACCAAAATGTAACAATCGATGAATTCAAAAACTTAATCATCTGTGGATTAATGGGAATCGAAGATATTAAAGATGCGAAGAGATATGAGCTAACTGATGAAGACTGGGCTGCAATTGAAAAATTAGCAGATGAAAAATACCGTAACTGGGATTGGAACTACGGAAAATCACCACGTTATAACTATAACCGTGATGCTCACCTTGCGATCGGAACAGTTGATTTCAGCTTAGAAGTTGAAGAAGGACGTATTACAAAAGCGAAAATCTACGGAGACTTCTTCGGAAAAGGTAACGTACATGATGTAGAAGAAAAACTTATTGGAGTAAGAGTAAAAGAAGAAGACTTACTTGAAGCGTTAGGAAGCATTGATTTAACACACTATTTCGGAAATGTAGAAGCTAAAGAATTAGTGGACTTAATCTTAAGCTAGTTTTACAAACTATGTAAAAGAGGTGTGAGTTTATGGAAAAATTATTAACTCCCATAAAACTAGCAAACGGCATGCAGTTAGAAAATAGGTTCGTACTGTCACCGATGACGACTAATTCTTCTACAAAAGATGGAATTATCACAAAAGAGGACTTGGATTATGCATTAAGACGTTCTAAATCAGCTCCACTGCAGGTAACAGGTGCGGCTTATATCGATGTTGATGGGCAGTTGTTCGAGTATGGTTTCGGTGCACATGATGATAGTTGTATTCCAGGGCTTACTAAGATGGCAACTGCGATGCAAGAAGCTGGAGCGAAGGCTATTTTACAATTGACTTATTCGGGTGCGGGTGCTAATTACTACGGGGTGAACCATAAAGTCTATGGTCCTAGTAAGTTGAAGTTGCACCTTCCGTTCGAACATGAGGTAGAAGAGCTATCTCATGAGATGATCGGTGTGATTAAACAAAAATACAAAGATGCGACGAGAAGAGCGATAAGCGCAGGTTTTGCAGGAATAGAAATATCTACAGCTCAAAAACTAATGCTGCAGACGTTTTTCTCAACGGTATCGAATAAACGCCATGATGAATATGGTGTAGATTCACTAGAAAATAGAGCTCGATTTATACTCGAAGTCTTTGAAGCGGTCTATGAAGTTATAAAAAATGAAGCACCTGAGGATTTTATTCTAGGATATAGAGCAACACCAGAAGAGACTCGTGGTGCGATAATCGGTTATACTGTTGAGGAGTTCAATCAACTTACAGATTGGATACTAGAAAGAGTACCATTATCATACATTGCGATAGCCAGCTGGGGGCAAAATATTTATTTAAATAAAGTTCGTGCTGAAGGTCCTAATGAAGGTCGTTTGATAAATGAAGTAGTTCATGAACATCTAGCGGGACGCGTTCCTTTGATGGCGACTGGTGGAATAAATAGTATAGAAAAAAGCCGTGAAGCTATTATGCACGCTGAGATGGTAGGCTTATCTAGTGTTTTTGTTGCTGAACCGGATTTTGTAGCTAAATTCCAAGAAAATCGTGAGGAAGATATTAATCTAGATGTAGGTGTGGAGGATATCGAAAGACTGGCGATACCCAAAGCTGCATTTAAAGATATTGTGCTTATGATGGATTACGGTAAGAGTCTACCACAACACACGAGAGATGAATTTAGAAAATTAGAAGAAAATTACTAAGAAGACTGTTATGACTTATAGAGCAAAGAAATTATAAATATAGCAGACTATTAAGGAGAAGTGGCTACTATTATCTAAGGTTGAACTTGAATAATAGTAGCTTCTTATGTTGTAGTATTTTAGAAGACGAGGAGTGCTTATGTATTTAATAGAGCCGATAAGAAATGGACAATATATTTACGATGGGGCAGTAGCCTTAGCGATACAAGTACATGTATTGAATAAATTGAATTTAGATGAAGATATAATATTTCCTTATTGTTGCAAACCGAAGGTGCAGATAGGTCTTTTTCAAAATGCCGAAAAAGAGATTAACCACCAGTATATGAAAGCTCATGGAATCACCCTTGTTAGACGTGATACAGGTGGAGGAACAGTATTTTTAGATGAGGGTGCTGTGAATATCTGCCTTATTATGAGTGGCGATAGTAATGTTTATGGTAATTTCAAAAAATTCTATGAACCCGCGGTGAATATCCTACATGATTTAGGTGTGAGTGAGGTTGAACAAACAGGGAGAAATGATCTTGTTGTTGATGGAAAGAAGGTTAGTGGAGCTGCGATGACTCTTGTTAATGATAAAATTTACGGGGGATATACGCTACTTCTAGATGTTAATTATGATGCGATGGTTAATGTACTAACACCTAATCGTAAAAAAATTGAATCAAAAGGAATTGATTCGGTACGAAGTAGAGTTACAGGTCTTAGAGAGTATCTAGATGAAGAATATAGAGATTTATCTGTAGTAGATTTTAAAGACTTATACCTATGTCGTCTCTTTGGTTGTGAAAGACTAGAAGACATAAAACGTTATGAACTTACAGAAGAAGATTGGCGAGAAATTGATGAGTTACTTTCTGAGAAATATCAAAATTGGGATTGGAATTACGGAAAATCACCAAAATATAATTATAATAGAGATGCTCGTCTTGGAATTGGGACTGTTGAATTTAATCTAGAAGTAGAAGCGGGACGAATCACAAAAGCTAAGATTTATGGAGACTTTTTCGGAAAAGGTAATGTCGGTGATATCGAGGAAAAACTAGTCGGAGTAAGGGTAAAAGAAGAAGACTTGATAGAAGTATTAGAAAGTATAGACTTAGTACATTATTTTGGAAAAGTAGAAGCGCAAGAATTGGTAGATTTGATACTGAGTTAAGGTAGTAGTTAATTAAAAAGTGAATATAATAGACTAGGTAAACCTTTGACATTTGAAGAATTGCCGTGTTAAAACGTAAATAAGTGAATTGGATGAGTATATCAATCATATAAACACCTCCTTCTTAGGCAAGTAGCCTACCTTCATTTTTAGTTCTAACTGAAATTAAAAATCAATTTCTGTAGAATTAAAATTTTTGTTGACTTTTTTTTATTTATGTTGTATAATTTTCACTTCAGTAAAAAATCAGTGTTAAATTATAACATTGACACTCAAGAAAACTTATAAAAAAGAAAGAAAGAGGTTGTAAAATGAAAAAATTAGCAAAAGCTTTATGGATTGAAAAAAACGAAGGAGTTTACATTGTTGGACCAACAGCAGAATTACAAGATGACGTTGGTACTGTAGGATTCGTAGAATTTTCAAAAAATGAAAAATTAGTAAAAGATGATGTTATCTTACGTTTAGAAGCATCAAAAACTGTATTAGACGTTAACGCACCATTAGCTGGTGATGTAGTAGAATACAACAAAAAAGCTGAAGAAGAGCCAACTGTATTAAACTCAGCTGATCCAAAAGAATCTTGGTTTGTTAAATTAACAAACGTTGATGAAGCTGAATTTAACAAATTACCAGACTACAAATAATAACGTTCGTTATTTAATAGGTTCGGTGTATAAGAAATTTCTTATATGCCGAATTTTTTTATGTTTAAAATTTTCAATAAGGACAAAGTTTAGTCAGAAAATAAACATATTTAATATTGAAATAAAATTCAAAAGAAGATAGCTAAATTCCTTAGTCGATGCTTGAAAAAATAAGCTAAATATAGTAATATAGAGTGGTATGTAATAACTTTCTAGCCGTTTTTGGTGAGGAAAATTACTATTATGGAAAATATTTATATAAAGAAAGAGAGATTAAAAGACTATGGGTCGTAAATGGAATAATATTAAAGAAAAAAAAGCGGCAAAAGACGCTAACACTAGTAAAATTTATGCTAAATTTGGACGTGAAATCTACCAAGCAGCGAAAACTGGAGAACCAGATCCAGAAAGTAACAGAAATCTAAAAGTAGTTTTAGAAAGAGCAAAAACTTATCGTGTTCCTAAAAATATTATTGACCGTGCTATTGAAAAAGCAAAAGGTGGAAGTGAAGAGAACTACGACGAATTACGCTATGAAGGTTTCGGTGTAAGTGGAACAATGGTTATCATCGATACTCTTACAAACAACGTTAACCGTACAGCTGCTGAAGTACGTACAGCATTAGGTAAAAACGGAGGTAACTTAGGTGTTACTGGTTCTGTTAACTACATGTTCGATAACACTGCAGTAATCGGTGTTGAAGGTAAAAGTGCTGATGAATTATTAGAAATCCTTATGGAAGCTGATATCGACGCTCGTGATATTATTGAAGAAGATGAATTAACACTAGTATACGGTGAACCAGAAAACTTCCACGAGATCCAAGAAGCGCTAAAAGCTGCTGGAATCGAAGAGTTTGAAGTTGCTGAGATTTCAATGATTCCTCAAAATGAAGTAACATTAAGTGAAGAAGACAAAGCTAAATTCGAAAGAATGTTAGAAATGCTTGATGACTGTGAAGATGTTCAACAAGTATACCACAATGTTGACTTAGAAGCTTAGGTGACTTATGGTAAAAAAGATTAAAAAAAATAGCTCATATAGCTATAATGACAGAAATATAAAGCCGACATTGAGTGATATTTCAGGACCAATAGAAGAGCCATTGTTAGATGTGAACGGAGAAACAGCATCAATCGTTAAACGTTTCTTTGCTTATCTAATTGACTTAGCGATTTATCTACCGATAGCTTTTGTATTCCAATATACAACTGCGAATTTACGAGCTCAAGGTGGAGCAGAAAATGAAAGAAATGCACTATATATGACGATTTCTATAGTTATTTTTGCAGTTCTTTTATATGGATACCTACCTCATAAATGGCAAGGTCAAACAATTGGAAAAAAACTTTTTAAAATAAGATTAGTTCCAACTGACAACAAGAAAATTGAATTTTCTAGATATTTAATCAGAGAATTCTTAATTAAAGTTACTGTAGGTTGGGCTGCGGTACCAGTTTCAGCGCTATTCTGGCTGTATGAAACATATATACTTAAACGTAAAGATTCGATAATGCTATATGATAGACTATTGAATACGCGAGTTGTAGCAGCTACAGAACAACCAAAAGTAGAAAAAATAAAAGAAGATAAAGAAAAATAATGAAAAAACTAGCTGATTTAGGTCGCCTTAAACCTAAAAACAGCTAGTTTTTTTGTGCTTTATGTTATAATTAACGTTCGTTTTAATGTTTTTTTATGTTTTCAGTTTTATATTTTCAAAAAAAGTGTTAAAATATAAATGTTAAATTTATTTATTTAGAGTGGAGAAAAAATGTTAAAAATAGATAGACATAGCTATATTTTAGACGAGTTAAAAACAAAGCATTTAGTACGTGTGAGCAAACTAGCGCATGATATGAAGGTAACAGAGATGACTATACGTCGCGACCTACAAGAGTTAGAAGACTATGGTCACCTTACTAGAATACATGGTGGTGCAAAACTGAAACCGAAAAACTTTTATCAGGAAGATAATTACAATAAGAAGATTTCTGTAAATATTGAAGAGAAAAAACAAATAGCTAGAAAAGTAGTGGATCTTATAAAAGATAATGAAACTATTTTTATTGGGCCTGGAAGTACTACAAGTTATCTATCAGAATTTTTACAAGATAAGAATATTAATATTGTAACAAATTCATTGACGGTTTTTGAACAGTTTAAAGACAATCCTTCTTGCGATCTTATTTTTATCGGAGGAAGATATCGTCAAAAAACAAAAGGATTTATAGGGTATTTCACACAAGATGCACTTAGTAAAATAAGTGTCAATAAGGCATTTGTGGGAGTAAATGGTATAGATTTAGAGAAAGTTACTATCTCTGATGAAGAAGAAGGTCGTTGTAACGAGACGATTCTTAATAATGCGACTGAACGTTATGTTCTAGCAGATCATAGTAAGTTTTCAACTCATGCGTTTTATACATTTTTCCAACTAAAAGATCTAACGGCAATCATCAGTGATGATGTTCTTGATGAAAATATTAAGGATCAATATAGAAAAGAAGTAGAGATAATATAGAAGTATAATTCAGGACTCAAAAAATAGTCCTGAATTTTTTTATATGAAGTTGTATAGTTTACGTAATCATAAATACAAAGAATACTCTTGAAAAATAAATAATGTCTTTTTAAATACAAATTCCTCTCTGAAATATTAAAAAACCTAGATTTAGAAATTTCTAAATCTAGGTTTTTGTTATTCAAATTATGATTTGAAGATAGAAGTTTTAAAGCTGTTTGTTTGTTGAAGAAGTTTTTTGTATAGTTTCTCTTTAAGTGTAACAGTATTGTCAGATTTAACTGATCCATTTTTAAGAGTTGCTTTATCTTTTTCAACTGCTTCGGCAAATGCACGTTTCAAGTCATCGTAGCTACTGTATGTAGTACCATCAATTGTAACAGGGTTAAATCCTGCTTTAGCTTTATCAACAACTTCTTTGAAGTATGCTTTCTTCCATTCTTCTAAAGTATTGAATTTGTTATCAGAAACTTTCTTGATGATGAAGTCATCTCCTAGAGTATCTTTACCGGCTTTTTTAGATTCAGCTTTTAACATATTCGAAGCGTAGTTTAAGAATCCTTTTTCATATCCATAGTAACCCCACATTCTGAATGTGTTATGTTTGAATGACATAGATCCTGGAGCGCCTTCACTTGTGTTACCTCCGTAGATACCAGCAGTAATAGGTACAGTCACGTAGGCAGTTCCAAATCCAGTTGGATCATAGATAGCATTACCTGGACCGTGTTTAGTCATAAAGTTTTTGTCTACTAAGTCGTTAACAGAGTTTAACTCATATCCTTTTTCTTCTTCGTTAAGGTCTCTAACTTCATCGTATTGGTTCTTCGTATTAGCGTTACGTAGTTTTTTAGCAACTTTCTTGAACCAAGCATTATTTAATTCTTTACTGTGTTTATCAATTACAGCTTCTCCTTCAAGGTAGTCAAGAAGCATTAATGTGTCGTTGAAACCTTTCATGTAATGATCGATTTCTGCACGAGATGTAAGATCGTTTGGATTAGTGTTATACCATTGGTTTCCGTCATTTGGACGTTCGTATGCCATGTTTAATCCAAGTGCTTTAAAGTCACCGTTTGGACTTGTTTCAGCAGGTGATTGTAACATACCTTGTGCAAATGCTTCTAAGTCTGTTCCTTCACGGTGTCTTGAACCACCTAAGTAAACCATACGGTCATTTACGTGAGTAGTTTCGTGAGTGAATGCTGAGATACCGAAGTCGCTAATCATATCAGTAACCATGAAGAATACAGAATCATCTTTATAAGGGTTACCGTAAATACGAGCTACAGCTCCCATACGCCAGTCAGTCGCATGATAACGACCTGTTGGTCCGTATAATTCACGAATTGGAGCAACATCTTTACCGCTATTAGTATGTCCATATTTATCTGTACTGATTCCTTTATAATTTTGGTTATCTAGCACTGGTGTTGGTACCATGTTGTTGCTCTTAAGCAGTTGGTTACGAACTTTATCTAATGATAGACGAGACCAGAAGTCTAAATAATTTTGTTGAGCTTTTGCTACTTTATCGATTTCTTTCTTGAATGCCTCACGTTCTGCTGCAGTATTCTTACCATATTTTTCGAATGAACTGTAAGCCATAGTGTTATATGTTGAGATTAAGAACATATGTGCATCTTTTAAGTTAAGAAGTGGTAGAATCATCTTACCGTGAACATCGTTGTTTAAACCTTCGTATGCTCTGTGTTTCTTATCAGCGAATTCAGGTGTTGTTGTTTTCGGTTCAACGACATATACATTATCTTTAGTTGCTTTTATGAACCAATCGTTTAAGTCAGTATCACTTGTGAATAGACGCATGTTATAGTCTAAGAAACTGTTTAACTCACCTATACCGATAACTCCACCGATAGCTTCGCGATAAGCTTCTAAAGTTCTATCACCTTTAATGTTACTTTCTTTAGAGCCAACCTTAATCAAGAAATCTAACACATTAACATTCTTACCGTAGAAATCAGGTTTGAACATCATAAGTTTTTTAATGTTGAAATCATCGAATTTAACTCCATAGTAACGGTTTAGGTAAGATAAACCAAGAAGAACTGCAGCTTTATTGTCATCAATTTTCTTAATTAAAGCACGTTTAGCAGCTTCATCAGTGTTAAGTTGGTGATCTTCGTTTTCAACGAGTTGTTTAACAAGATTATTAAGGTTATCCTTCACTTCTTTGAAGCTTTCTTCTAAGTAAAGGTCCTTAACTGCATTAACTTTTCCGTCACCATTTCTTCCGAATAATTTGTAAACAGCATCAGATTGTAATTCAACTGGACTTAATTTACTTTCGATAGCGCTGATTAAATCACTACGATCTTTATCAACGATGTTAGGAGTATAAACTATTTCTCCAAGTTCAGCAATGCTGTATTCTTTAACTTGTTTCACTTGAGATTCTTTAGGTGAGATGTTAAAGATTTCTTTTGTCTTATCAGCGTAGTGAACGATAATGCGGTTTGCATCACCAAGTTCAGTTACGAATTCATTGTCTTTCATCGCAGCAACAGATAATACTTCTGTAGTTAATAATTTAGAACCTGCAGGAATCTTGTTACCTTGGTTAACGATCCACTCTTTATTGTAGAATGGTTGAAGTTTTTCGATGTTACGGTAAGCAAGTTCGCGCGATGTATCGTAGTCATCGATGTTTTTGTATTGATCATCTTTGTTTACAATATTATTAAGTTTGTCTTCGACAGTTTTTGTGCTTGTGAATTCATGAGCGGTAATTCCCATTTTAGCGATTTTTGCATTAGCTTCTTCTTGGGAAACACCTTTCCATTTGTTAGAACGTGGATAAGATTTCGCACCTTCACTTACATCGTTAACTGTAACGTTATCGTTTTTAACCCAGTTAGCCCCGAAATAATCATCTTCTTGAATATCTTTTGAACCATAAAGGATTTCTCCACCGTTTTTAACTTTCATCATAGTTACGTTGTTTTCAACAAGTCCCCATGACCAGTTAGAGTGAAGTAAACCACCTGTTTCTACTGGTTCTTTAAGATCGATTGTTCCCTTGGCAACAGAGTTTTTCAGGCGACCACGTTTACCAACATCATTAGGATCTCCACCGTGGTTTAATTTGGCAACAAGTCCACCGACTTTAGCTTTATTACCTGTAATATCAGCTTCGACATAAGAATTGTCTGTGTTACTTCTCCAGCTTTCACTTACAAGTCCACCAGCCCACCAGTTTTTATTACCCTGGATATGGATTTTACCGATGAATGCAACGTTAGTCATGTCTGCTTCATCCATTTTATTGACCATACCAGTTACATCGTTAGCACCAGTTACATTACCAGTTACTTTAATGTTCTCAATAGTTGTTTTCTTAACAGTATTAGCTAATGGGGCAACTTTATCAGTTTCAGGCATATTAATATTAACATTTTCAAGTAGTACATTTTTAACTGTACCCCCCTCGATATTAGAGAATAGAGGTCTAGAAATGTTGTGAATTGCGAATTTGTTACCCTCTGTACTTGTTAATGTACCTTTGAATAAGCTAGTTACATATGATTTTCCAGCTGGGTTAACGTTCGCTGCATTCATATCGCTACCAAGTTTAAATGTACCAGTAGGGTTAGCTTGCATAGCTTTTACAAGTTCGTTGAAGTCATAGTATACATCACCTTCGTGAGCTTTTGGTTTAGCAAAGTAGTGAGTATAAGTTTCGCTAAGTTTATTTTCAGAGTTACGTTGAACTAAATCAGGAGCTGTTGCAGTAACTTTGTATAGAGTCTTACCTTCTACAGTAACTTCTTCGATTTTATCAACAGATAGTCTTGTTACTTTATTGTCGTGAGTTGTAACTTTTAAGTAATATGGAGTTACATCGCCTGGAACAGATGATAAGAAACTACTATCTGTTTCATTACCTTCAGAATCAACGCTGATTAAGCTTGTTTCTTTAATGTTTTTAATTTCAACTTTTTTAAGGTCTAATTGAATTGGTTGATCAGCAAGTGTCTCAGTTTCTTCACCGTTACCTCTATCGTAAACCATAGTAGTAGATAGAGTGTATTCTTGGTAGTATTTTAGATTATCTAATAATACATTTAAATTATTTTCTGATAAATTAATAGTCTTAACAACTGCTCCATCTTTTTTCAGAGTAGCTGTGATTGATTTGATTTTTGTCTTAGTTGGATTTTCTAGAGAATACTTAGCGACTACTTCTTTATCTAATACTTTCTTGTCAGTATCAACGAATTTTAGTATTGGTTTTTCAGTTAATGGAACTAAGTTTTTGATAGCTTCGTTTAATTTTTCAGTAGCTGCATTCACTTTGCTTTGAGTAGTAGTCTCATCTGCATTTACAGGGTTTGCTGCTGCAAGAGCTTCTTCTAAAGCTTTCCATGTTTGTGTAGTGTATTCTTCTTTACGTTTGCTGTTAGCTGTGTTAATAGCGTTTTGTAATGCAGTTTTATCTACAGCAAGAGCTTTAATAGCGTCTTGAAGGGCTTTAGTAGCCGCATCTATTTCACTTTGTTTAGGAAGTGGAGTAGTTTGGTTATTGATTTCTTTAGCTTTGATTTCAGCTTGTTTAAAATCATTCCAAGTTTTAGGACTATAGTCAGCTTCTTGTTTAGTTTCTGCAGTTTTTAATTGTTCTTGTAATTTTGTTTTATCAACATTAAGAGCGTCGATAGCAGCTTTAAGTTTTTTAGCAGCTTCATCGATTTGAGATTGAGTAGCAGTAGTATTATCTTCTACCTCTTGAGTAGCTTTTCTCGCTTCTTCTAATGCAGACCAAGTCGCAGGGCTGAAGTCAGTAGATACTTTAGACTTAGCATCAGCAAGTTGTTTTTCAAGTTCAGTCTTATCAGTTTTTAATGCATCGATAGCAGTTTTAAGTTTTTTAGCAGCTTCATCGATTTGAGATTGAGTAGCAGTAGCGTTATCTTTTACTTCTTGAGCAGCTTTTTTCGCTTCTTCTAGAGCGTTCCAAGATGCAGTGCTGTAATCAGAAGCAGTCTTAGACTTAGCATCAGTAAGTTGTTTTTCAAGTTCAGTCTTATCTGTATTTAATCCAGCAATAGCGGCTTTAAGCTCTTCGTTAATATGATCAACTTCGCTTTGTTTTGCTGCTGGGTTGTTTGTAACTTTTTCAGCTTCAGCTAATACAGATTGAAGGTTTGCCCAAGATGCATCACTGTAGTGTTCTTTAGTTTTTGATTTCGCTTCTGCGATAGTTACTTGTTCTTGTAATTTTGTTTTATCAACATTAAGAGCGTCGATAGCGGCTTTAAGTTTAGCTGTCTCGCTATCTACTTCAGGTTGTTTTACAGAATCAGAAGCGTAAACGTTTTGTGCAGCTGTTAAAATTGGTCTAAGAGCTTCGTAGCTTGCAGCTGAATAATCAGCAGGGATAAGCGCAAGAGCTTTATCGATTTGAGCTTTTAGTGCTGTTTTGTCAACTTTCTCTTCAGGTTTTGGAGTTTCCGGTTGAGGAGTAGGTTTAGTTTCTTCAGGTTTTGGAGTTTCCGGCTGAGGAGCTGGAACAGCTTCTTCCTTAGTTCCTACAGCAATAACCTTATTTACAGGTTGTTTTGTGATTGTGTTTTCTAGTACTTTACTAGTTTGTTTACCATCAACAGTAGTTACTTCAGTTAAAGTAGTACGTTCCCCGTTAATCCCTTCTTGAACAACTTTAGTTTGTCCTTTAGGTAAAGAAGCATCAGGTTGCTCGATAGTTTGGAAAGGAACTACTTCTGTAGAAGTTACAACTTCAGGTTTTACTACAGATGGAACCTTTTCACCTTCAGTTGGAGTCACTTGAGCTGTTGGAGTAGCGGGTGTAGGTAAAACTTCTTCTTTAGTACCTATGGCAACTACTCTATTAACAGGCTCTTTAGTAATTGTAGATTTAATAACTTTGCTAGTAGATTTACCATCAACAGTAGTTACTTCGCTAAATACAATTTGTTCTCCATTAACACCTTCTTGAACAACTTTAGTTTGCCCTTTAGGTAAAGTAGCATCTGGTTGTTCAACAGTTTTGAAAGTTATAGCTTCAGTAGTAGACTTAAGTTCAGGTTTGTTTTCTACTAATGTTTTAGGTGCTACTTCAGGTGTAGTTTTGTATTCGACTTTAGGTGTCGGAGTTGGTTGAGGTTGTGTCGGCTCAACTATTGGTTGTGTTGGTTTTGGTAGAACTTTTTGTTCTTCTTGAGGTAATACACCTAAATCGCTAAGTGTGAAATATCCAACATAACGATATCCATCGATGTCGATTACACCATTCGCAAGTTCATTAGAATTAGCAACTGTTGTTTGTGTGTTGTAGCGTACTAACTCTTTGTTTTCGAAAGCGAATGATTGATAAGGCATAACCATGCTTTGTCCCATAGCTCCGATTAACACAACGCTAAGAACTTTGTTTCTATGTTTTTTCGACATTAAAAGAACTACTAATACCGCAGTCCCAATTCCAAGTCCAGCTACAGGTAGTGAGCTTTGCCCAGTATTTGGTAATGATTTAATTTCTGAAGAAGGTTTAGCTTCTTTTTTATAAACCATATAATATGTTTCGTTGTTTTTTACATTTTGAGGTATACTTCTTTTGATTAAGCTTTTCTCTGCTTCGGTCAATTCATTTTCAGCTAAGTAAGTATACTTAACGCTTGAGTTGTTTTCATTAGCAAGCGCTTCGCTTGGTACATGACTTCCAAAAAATAAAGCCCCGATTACAACCGGTGCTGCACCAAGAGATAATTTTCTAATTGAAAACTTTAAAATTTTATTATTATTTTCATTTTTCAATCGCATTAATTTTTTTCTCCTATACATTTTTTTGTTGCCTTTTAATTCTATCAAAAAAGGCATGTTATTGCAATTAATCTAACTTACATATAGGTACAATAAATTCAATATTTTTTTTTATTTATGAATATTTAGAATAATAAATATTGTTATTTTATCTAAACTATTAATCTATAGATTTTAAAAATTAAAATATGTTAAGTAGCAAGATAAATAAATAATAAAATTTGTAAAAAATTAATCTTTATAAATAAATAGATATTATAATAAATAGAGAATAAGTTAATGAAAAATACAAGAGGATAATTAGCCATAATATCTCAAGAAATAGTTATGTTCTAAAAATTGTACTTTAATTAGTTATCATAATATAGAAATAGTTGCGATACCAAAGGTTTTATGGTATAATGTATAAATTAAATTGTATTATTACAGTTTGAGGAGATTGAAATTGAAAATAAAATATTAGAACGAAAAAATTATGAAAGGAAGATTTTTTTATGAGCAAAGAAACAACAAAAAAACATAAAAAGAATGTAGTTGTTAAAAAGGCTGTAAGTTTAGAAACATTTGTCTTTTTAGCGATATTCTTCTCAATATTTGGACTTATGGCGAGAAAAATGGGAACACCGCTTATGTTTAAAACGATGATGGCAACAGCTCATGATTTATTACTGAATACAGTATTTTTCATTATGGCGATGGCTGTTATTGCCGGAGCAATGAGTGCTCTATTATCAGAGTTTGGGGCGATAGCGTTAATTAATAAAATATTTGCACCGCTTATGAAACCTCTTTGGGGAATGCCTGGAGCTAGTGTAACTGGAGCAGTAGCGACGTATTTATCAGATAACCCAGCAATTATTCCATTCTCGAAAGATAAACGTTTTATAGCGTTCTTCAAAAAATACCAAGTTCCAGCGTTATGTAACTTAGGAACAGCGTTCGGTATGGGGCTTATCGTAACGATGTTTATGATGGGACAAGGAGCTGGTTTTGTAAAAGCAGCGATTATTGGGAATGTTGGAGCTATTATAGGTAGTATAATAAGTGTGCGTCTAATGTTAAGACAAACTAAGAAATACTACGGAGATGAAGCTGAAGATCCAGTTGTAGATGCTGAAGTTGAAGGTCAATCACTGGATAAAGTTAGAATCGTACGTGATGGGAATCTATTCCAACGTACCCTAGATACTATCTTAGAAGGTGGTAAAGTAGGGGTAGAAATGGGTATGGCTATTATTCCAGGAGTGCTTATCGTTTGTACCTTTGTAATGATGCTAACATTCAAAATGCCAGCAGGAGGATATACTGGAGCAGCCTATGAAGGAGTTGGATTCCTACCTTGGTTAGGTGAAAAATTAAAATTTATTCTTGAACCATTATTTGGATTCCATTCAGCAGAAGCAATTGCCTTCCCAATTACAGCGTTAGGAGCTGTAGGAGGAGCGATCTCATTAGTACCAGAATTCCTAAGAAGTGGTCTTATTGGACCAAATGATATCGCAGTATTTACAGCGATGGGAATGTGCTGGAGTGGATACTTAAGTACACACATCGGTATGATGGATGCACTTGGAGTTAGAAAATTATCTTCAAAAGCCATTCTTTCTCACACAATAGGCGGTATAGTCGCGGGTATTGTAGCCCACTATTTATTTGTACTACTAGGATAATAAAATTATAAAAGGCGTAGCTTTCAAAGTTACGTCTTTTTATTATTGTAGAATTTTAGAAATCTATTGAAATTTTTATTTAAAAAACTATTGATGGATGCTATTAATTTTAATGATTTCTTGAAGAGAAGTACTGGAAGTAGTATAATTAAGTTATATGTACTTTTTACAAATATTATAAAAAGGGGAAATCTTTTATGGAAAGATTTAAGAGTGTTAATTTTTATTATACCTTAGGTATAATGTTGGTTATTTCGTTAGCTGCGAAATATCTTGCGCAAGTACCAGCGTTAAAACTTTTTGGACACTTGGTAATTGCGCTTGTTATTGGTATGGCGTTACAAACGTCGAAAGGATTGAAAGAGCAAGTTAAGGCGGATATTCCGTTTATAAGTAATAAGTTCTTACGCCTTGGGATAATTTTACTAGGATTTAAGCTAGCATTGGATAGACTTTTAGCTGAAGGAAAGAAAACATTAGTCGTTGCCTTCTTTATTGTGTTATTCATGATAACTTTAACTTATTTTATGTGCCGCGCGTTTAAAGTAGATCATGAACTTGCCTTACTTTCTTCATGTGGTTGTGGTATCTGCGGTGCTGCGGCAGTTATGGGGGTAAGCGGTCAACTACGTGCGAAAACTGATAACAGTGTCCTTGCTGTTGCCGTAGTAGCGATACTTGGTACAGTGTTTACCTTGATAGAAGTAACCTTGCAACCTTATTTAGGTCTTGATGCGTACAACTACGGAGTATTTACTGGAGGAAGTCTTCATGAAATAGCCCACGCAGTTGCGGCTGGGGGTGCAGGAGGTCAAGTAGCTCTTGATGCTGCGATTCTTACTAAGTTGTCACGTGTTCTTATGCTTATCGTTGTGGCAGGTGTGCTGATTGTAGTTAATAAAAAAACTCAAGATGAAACGAAAGGTAAAGTTCCTATGCCGTACTTTATTTTAGGGTTTATCTTTATGAGTATTTTAGGGAGTTATGTCACTTTCTTAAAACCATTAGCTCCTTTCTTCGTTGATGCAGCGTATATCTTCTTAGGTATGGCAATGGCAGCTCTTGGTATGAGTGTTAACTTTAAAGTAATTAAAGAACGTGGTGTGAGAGTATTCACAGCGTGCTTCTTATCATCAGTAATTTTGATGATAGTTTGCTACGTAGTTGCTAGATTTATTTTCTAATATGGTGACTAAGCGTGCTTCTTAGGAAGTATAGCAGGGACGTAATAAAAAATCGATAGAGGAGAATAGTTATGACAATTACTAACCTTTTAGGGATAAAGTATCCAATTTTTCAAGGAGCAATGGCGCAAATAGCCAGACATGAACTTGTTTCGGCGGTATCTAATGCAGGAGCGCTAGGAATACTGGCTTCAGGAGGAGTGAGTCCTGAAGAACTACGTAAAGAGATTCAACAGTGTAAAGAACTTACCGATAAGCCTTTTGCGGTTAATCTAATGCTGATGATGCCGAATATCGATGAAATAATCGATGTTGTTATTGAAGAAGGTGTCAAAATAGTCACGACAGGGGCGGGAACACCTAGAAAATTCATGCCACGCTTAAAAGAAGCGGGGATAAAAGTTATTCCAGTTATTCCTTCTGTGAAAGCTGCGGTCAAAATGGAAGAGTTAGGCTGTGACGCTGTTGTTGTCGAAGGTATGGAAGCTGGAGGACATGTTGGAACTAGTACGACTATGGCGCTATTACCTCAGGTAACAAGTGCGGTGAATATTCCTGTAATTGCGGCTGGTGGTATAGGTGATGGACGTGGAATGGCTGCAGCATACTGCTTAGGAGCGAGTGGAGTTCAGATGGGAACGGTATTCTTAGCTTCAGAAGAATGTCCGGTGACAGATGCATATAAAAATATGATCTTAGAAGCTGTCGATACATCTACTACATTAACTGGAGAAAAATTCGGAGCGCCTGTGCGTGGTATTAAAAATGAACTTACAAAAAAATATCATGAATTAGAAGAACGATCTTCAACTCTTATGGAATTAGAAGAGTTAACGCTTGGATCATTAAGACGTGCTGTTTATGATGGAGATGTAGAAAACGGATCTGTCATGGCAGGTCAAATAGCGGGATTAGTGACTGAAATTCGCCCTGTTAAGAACATAATAGAAGATGTTATAAAAGAAGCACGAGAAGTGTTGAAACGAACAGACATATAGAATATAACGGAAACCCTAGGTATTGAAAAAGTACCTAGGGTTTATTTTTTTGAAGAAGTGATCTACTTGATAGAAAGTATAATGTGAAATTAACCTTTATTTGAATTTCTAAAGGTTGTAAAATTACAGAGAATAACCAGGTTTCAATTGACTATAGTTACTCTTTATTATATTATAGTTATATAATCTAACTTTATTACAATAGGAGGGTTTTATGATAGACCAAAGACGTAAACATGTTACTTATGGTTCTTCTTTTAAAGACTTCTTTAAAGGGTTCGTGGACTTTACAGGGTATACATCTGTATCTGGACACTGGTTCCCTGTAGGGAGTATTTTAGGAGGGCTTATCTTACTAACAGTTATAGTATTCCAAGGTATATTTTCTTCATTTACTAGTATTGGTAGAAAATCAAGCAGTAGTGCAGACTACCTATTAGGCGGAGGAGCGTTAAGCGATGGAGTATCTACGCTTCAAACAGGATTAGCATTTGGAATATTTATTATTATAGCTGGACTTATTTTAATTTTACCTCTAACTGCAAGTTTCTCAAGAAGACTACGTGATGTAGGTTTTGCAACATGGGGAATTGTTATTTTAATAGCTTTATATTATATTTTAAGTTATTTCTCAGTGTATTTATTAACTCCGGTTTATGCTATTGTATTCTTCTTTGTGTTAATGTCACTACCATCAAATGCGGTAGAGACTAACTCAAACAGTGAGTTTGCTAGATTCTTCTTAAGACAAACACCACAAGCTCAACAATACTATAGCCAATTTGCAAATCCATTTGGACAACCAGTTCAATACGATCAATTTGGTAATCCAATTCCGAATCAACCACAATTTAACAATGGTATGAATCAAGGGTTCCAAGGACAACCACAAGGGTTCAATCCAAACACACCACAAGGACGCCCACAACAAGGATTCCAAGGGCAACCACAAGGATTTAATCCAAACGCGCAACAAGGACGTCCGCAACAAGGATTCCAAGGTCAAGCGCCACAAGGATTCAATCCAAATGCCCCACAAGGACGTCCGCAACAAGGATTCCAAGGGCAACCGCAAGGATTTAATCCGAATGTGCAACACGGAGGACAACCACAAGGGTTCAATCCAAATGTGCAACACGGAGGACAACCACAAGGATTCAATCCAAACGCACAACACGGAGGACAACCGCAAGGGTTCAATCCAAACCCACAACACGGAGGACAACCACAAGGGTTCAATCAAAATGCACAACATGGAGGACAACCACAAGGATTCAATCCAAACGTGCAACATGGAGGACAACCACAAGGGTTCAATCCAAACGCGCAACATGGAGTACAAGAACAAGTTGTTGTGACTGAAATTCAAGAAGAACAACCAGTGCAAGCACCACAAGAAGTGCATGTTGCACCAGAACAACACGTAGAGGTAGCGCCACAAGTCGAAACTGCGCCAGTAGTAGAAACTCCAGCTCCTCAAGTTGAAGAAATTCACCAAGCAGAAACTGTAGCAGTTGCTGGTGGAGCAAGAAGCAGAAGACTTCAAAAGCTGAACAGGGCTGAAGAAGAAGTAGCTTTCAAAAAAAGAAGATAATTAATAAGATGACTTATTAGATAGAAAAAAAAGGTTCAGGTATAAAACTTGAACCTTTTTTCATTGAAGTAATTTGAAATATAGGTTTAAAAATTATAGTTTTAAATCTTGAAACTCTCTGAGTTTAAGATAGTTCTTATTACTTTTCACATTTGATAATTTTACTACTTTAAAGTATAATACTTATGAGTAGTAAAAATATCGAATAAAAGAAAAAGAAGGTGGATTTATGTTTTTAGGAAGAGAAAAAGAGTTGAGTTCTTTAGAACAAATGTATAATAAAGATGGATTTCAGATGGCTGTTGTCTATGGGAGACGTCGTATAGGGAAGACATTTTTACTAACTGAATTTGTAAAAGACAAAAATTCATTATATTTACCTGCTGAAGAAGTGAATGACCTATTGAATCTCCAGAAGTTTTCTAAAATTCTAGGTGAAAAAATTGGATTAAAAAACTTCCCGAATATAGAGAATTGGAATAATTTCTTTAGTTTGATAAAAGAAAAGTTTGGAAATGATAAGTTGGTATTGATTATTGATGAATATCCGTATGCAGCAACAGCGAATAAATCTCTAAATTCGATATTGCAACACGTAATAGATCACGAATTGAAGGACACTAATATTTTTCTAATCCTTTGTGGTTCATCTATGAGTTTTATGGAAAATCAGGTTTTAGGTGAGAAAAGTCCTTTGTTCGGGCGTCGAACAGGTCAACTTAAGGTTAATCCATTAGATTACTATGATTCTGCAAAATTCTATCCAAATGTTAGTAATGAAGATAAGGTTAAATACTATGCTTGTGTCGGTGGAACACCCTATTATCTATCTTTAATAGATGAAAAATTATCATTTGAAGAAAATATAAAAGAGTTGTATTTCGGTATTAATGGATACCTGAATAATGAAGGTGTTCTTCTTATGAAACAGGAATTCAGAGAACCTGCGAATTATAATGCAGTATTACAGGCGATAGCTAGTGGTTCGAATACATTAGGAGAAATCGTTAGTTATACAAAACTTGAAAGTAATACAGTGTCTAAGTACTTATTAGTTTTACAAGATTTGAATTATATAGAAAGAGTAATTCCTTTCGGAGCTAATTCCTTAAAAGGGAAAACTAGTCGTTATATTATTACTGAAAATTTCTTAGCGTTTTGGTATCGTTATGTGTTTTCTGTAAGAGGGGAAATAGAGCGAGGATATGGAGAAATCTATGCGGAAGTGGCGTTAAGTGATTTGCCAAACTTTATAGGACCTATTTTTGAAGAAGTTTCAAGACAGTATTTACGTAGGGTGAATATAAAAAAAGAACTACCTTTCATTGCGAAAACCTTTGGACGTTGGTGGGGTAAAGATAAAAAAGGGAATATTCAAGAAGTGGATGTTGTAGTAGATTCTATTCTTGATAAGAAGATGATAGTAGGAGAATGTAAGTGGAGAGAATCTTTTAAATTATCAAAAACTATAGATTTACTATCTCAAAGAGCAGAGATTTTTGATAAATATACCACTTATAAATATTTGTTCGTAAAAAATAATGATATTTCTGCACAAGAGGATATAGTTGTAGTTACATTAGATGAATTCTATAAATAATTTTACTACTTTAAAGTATAATACTTATGAGTAGTAAAAACCAAGTGATGTAAGTTTAGAATTTTCAAGGACTAAGTGATGGAATTATTAAAACGCTCATCAATCGAGCTAAAAAATCTTTGCAGTGAGGGTTTGGAAATTCTATTTAACATTCTTTTATAAGTATCATGAAAACTCTTTAGAAATAAATATGAAAATTAAAAATCGCTCATCATTTAGAAAAACAATCAAACATTAAAAATAAAACACTCATTTTAATCGTTTATTTTGATTATTTATGAGTGTTTTTGCTTGAATTTGATTGAATAGCTATATTATATTAGATATAATAATCATGGGAGTTAGGAGAGAAGAAAATGTTGAATGAAAGATGGAATAAAATTTTAGATTTATTAGATGAAAGAGGTTCGTTGAATCTAAAAGAGTTGATGGAGTATTGTAATGTTTCAGAAGCTACGATAAGACGAGATCTTACGAATCTAGAAGATAAAAACTTATTATATAGAACACACGGTGGTGCGATGAAACGCTCAGCAGCCCGAGGTAGTGAAGAAAGTGTTGAAGCAAAACGTGCAGACTTCCTACAAGAAAAAAGAGAAGTTGCGAAGTACATTTGCGATAATATCTTACAATCAGGACAGACGATTTATCTTGATGCGGGGACATCGACATATGAAATGATAGAATATCTACGTGATAGAAGAATAACCGTTGTGACGAATTCAACATATCATTTACCGAAACTTATTAATAACAAAATTCACACAATAATATTAGGTGGAACGATAAAACATTCTACACAAGCTGTCATCGGTTCGGTCGCTATCGAACAACTGAAGAAATACAGCTTCGATATGTGTTTTGTAGGATGCAATGGAATAGATGAAACTTTCGGTGTAACAACAGCTGAAGAGAATGAAGCGTTTATCAAAGCTACGGCGTTAAAAAATGGTAAGAGGAAATACATTCTTGCTGATAAATCGAAGTTTGGTCATAGAAAGTTCCAAAAATTCGCCGAATTAGATGATGTAACCATCGTATCTTATGAAGTTCCAGAAGAATATAAGAAATTTAAAAATATAATAGAAGTAAAAAATATAAAGGAGGACTAACAGTGTATTATACAATTACTTTAAATCCAGCTGTTGACATGCTGACGACGGCGGAAAATTTTGCACTTGGAAAGTTAAACAGAACTCAAGAAGCGAAGTACGTAGTAGGTGGAAAAGGTATTAACATCTCTATCTTATTAAACAACGTTGGTGTTGATAGTAAGGCGTGGGGATTTGTTGCCGGATTCACAGGGTATTTTATAAAATCAGAACTAGATAAACTAGGTGTAAAACATGATTTTGTAGAAACTCGTGGAGCGACTAGAATCAATATGAAGCTAACTACAGAAACTGAGACTGAAATTAACGGTCAAAGTAGTAGTGTAAACCTAGATAACGTGAGCGACTTCTTTACAAAATTAGAAGTGCTGACGAAAGAAGATGTGGTATTCTTATCAGGTAATGTTATTGCGGGAATGGGTGTAGAGGATTTTAAAGCTATAGCGAAAAGAGTATCTGCATCAGGAGCTACATTAGTAGTAGATAGTAATAAAGAATTAGTGTTAGACACACTTCAGTACAAACCATTCGTAGTTAAGCCGAATGAATTCGAACTTGGAGAAATGTTCGGTGTAACCTTAAATAGTATAGAAGAAATCTTACAATACGCTGAAAAATTACAAGAACGTGGAGCGAAAAATGTCCTTGTTTCACGTGGAGCAGACGGAGCTTTACTACTAACTGAAGATAAAGAAGTATTCGAGGTAAACGTAGCTAAAGGTAAGATAGTGTCGACTGTTGCGGCGGGAGATAGTATGCTTGCGATGTTTGTTGCGAAATACAATGAGACAAAAGACTACCAAGAAGCTCTACGCTATGCATCTGCAGCTGGTGGTGCGACATCATTCTCAGTAGGAGTAGGAAGTAAGAAATTAATTGAGGAATTACTACCACAAATCGAAGTTAAGAAATTAAAATAAGGCTTTGATAGATTAACGGTGGGAAAATAAAAAATAGATTCCCAAAATTCGAAGTCGAAAAATAAAACTTTGATAGGTGATGCTGGTTGGTTGACTCAAAAGGCCTAAATTAAAATAAATTATTTATAGAAAAAATAAAATATTTCCTCGGAAATATGTAATTAACAAAGGAGAAAGAAATGAAATTAACAGATGTTCTAAATTATGACTTAGTTCAATTCGGATTCAGTGCTGCTGATAAAAAAGAAGCTCTGGATAAACTAACAAACATGTTAGTGGAAAAAAATATTATCGCTAGTAAAGAAAACTTCTTAAACGCCTTACTAGCTCGTGAAGTCCAATCAACTACAGGAGTAGGAGAAAACGTAGCTATCCCTCACGCAAAAAGTGCAGACTTTGATAAAGCGATGATCGTTTATGCGAAAAGTGATGAAGGTGTCGAGTGGGAAAGTTTTGACGGACAACCTGCAAAACACATCTTTATGATCTGCGCACCAGATGGTGGTGCAGACGAGCATCTTAAGGCACTAGCTTCATTATCACAAGCTCTTATGGATGCAGATGTAAAAGCAGGATTAGATGCAGCTACAACTAAAGCAGATGTAGAAAAAGTATTCGCAGATTTTGTAGCGAAAACAGAAGCTCCAAAAGAAGAAAAACAGGCAACTCTAAGTGGAGAAAAACCATACATTATCGCAGTAACAGCTTGTCCAACAGGTATTGCCCACACATTCATGGCTGCGGAAAAAATTAAAGAAACAGCTAAAGCGATGGGACTAGATGTTAAAGTAGAAACAAACGGTCAAATCGGTGTAGAAAACAAACTTACAAAAGAAGATATTGAAAGAGCAGCAGGAATCATCGTTGCAGCCGATAAAAAAGTAGAAGTTGCACGTTTTGATGGACGTCCAACAATTATGACAAAAGTAGCTGACGGAATTAACAAACCAGAAGAACTTATCCAAACAATCTTAGATGGAAAAGCACCTATCTATAAACATGATGGAGCAGTAGATGCTTCTGAAGATTCTTCAGCAAATGAAAGTATCGGACGTCGTGCTTACAAACACCTAATGGAAGGTGTAAGTAACATGCTACCATTCGTAGTAGCTGGTGGTATTCTTATCGCATTATCATTTATCTGGGGTATTAAGTCGTTTGATCCGAAAGATCCATCTTATAACAAAGTTGCAGAAGTATTATTCTACTTCGGTAAAATTTCATTTAGTATGATGTTACCAATCCTAGCAGGATTCATCGGTCGTTCTATCGCTGACCGTCCTGGGTTTATCGTAGGTATGATCGGTGGTATTTTAGCAGATCCAAGTATTCTAGGTTTGAAAAGTGACTTATTAGCGTATACTCCTTCAGGATTCTTAGGAGCATTAGTAGCTGGTTTCTTAGCTGGTGGAATTATCCAAGTGTTAAAAATTGCGTTCAGTTGGATGCCTCGTTCATTAGATGGTATTAAACCAATCTTCCTATTCCCTATCTTAGGGTCGCTAATCATGGGATTATTAATGATTTTCCTAATCAACGCGCCGATGGCAAGTGTTATGGAAGGATTAAAACACTTTATCGAAAGTCTTAACGGAAGCGGTAAATTCATCCTTGGATTCGTAGTAGCTGCGATGATGGCTATCGATATGGGTGGTCCAATTAATAAAGCAGCTTACGTAACAGGTACGGCTTTATTAACATCTGCAGGTTCAGCAGGAAGTGATGTAATGGCTGCGGTTATGATCGGTGGTATGGTACCTCCATTAGCAATCGCAATCTCAGCAACAATTAACAAAAACATCTGGCCAAAAGCACAACGTAGTGGAGCATTAGTAAACTACGTAATGGGATTATCATTCATTACAGAAGGAGCTATTCCATTCGCAGCAAGTAACCCAGCGCGTGTTATCCCACCATTATTTATCTCAAGTGGTATCGCTGGAGCTCTAAGTATGACTTTTGGTGCTGTATCAAAAGCCCCTCACGGAGGAATCTTCGCTATCGCAGCAGGTGCAGTAAGTAATCCGCTTATGTATATATTAGCTTTAGTGATTGGAGCAGTATTAGGTGCATTACTATTAATCGCATCACTAAGCTTTGGGAAGAAGATAGTAAAATAAAATTTTAAATTACATATAATATAGTAGAGACACCACTTCGGTACAAACTGAGGTGGTGTTTTTTTACTATAATGAATTTTATAAGTTATAAAACTAAGTCTATAGCGAGGTGTTATTTAAAGAATATATAATTTATATAGAAGAAAAATAAATAATTATATAAAAAAATAATTTAAAAATGCTTTCTTTTAAAATTTAAATTATATTTAAAGTAAAAACATAATAAATATTAATTATTTAATAAATGCAAAATGTAGTTTTACAGTTGTATTTTCATAGTTTTCAAAATAGAACAGTTTAAGTTTAAACTTAAAATAAACTTAAAATTAACGTGTATAATAAGGTTTGTGGTTTTTTCGAATTTCAAGAATATTGATATAACAGTATTTTTGTGTTTCAAAATGAAAATATCAGAGATAAAAAATATACAAATTATAGTTGAAATTTTAGGTACATTTTAGTTAAGTTTTGTAGAATATCTTTTGTAATTATTATGATTCATATTTATTTATATTTATTCAAATTTATTAAAAAGAAAAGGAGACGGTAATGTTTAGTAAAAATAATACAAAAATGAATAATAAAAAACAATATGAGAAAGTAAATCACTATGGGATTAAAAAGTTTAATGCAGGAACAGCATCTGTTCTTATCGCATCAGCTTTTATGTTCCTAGGCGGAGCAGCGCAAGCAGCGGATACTAACAAACAAGAAACAACAGTAGCAGTATCTGAAAAAGCAGCAGCGATTGCAACTGAAGAAAAAGTAGAAGCAACTAAAGTTGAAACACCAGCAGTAGAGCCAAAAACTGCAGAAGTGAAAGAAGTAGCTCCAAAAGCTGAAGTTAAAGAAGAAACAACAATAAAAGCAGCTACTAAAGAAGAAAAAGCAGAAGAAACAAAAGCTGAGAAAGCAACAGCTAAAGAAGTAAATAAAAATGCTCTTCAAGCTAAAATCAGTCAATTAGATAACCTATTCGTGTCATTAGCAGGACAAGAGTTATCCGAAGAAAAACAAGCACAAACTGTAAGTGCAGCAGTAGAATTAAACAAGGCTAAAGACTTAGCAGCATCAGCATCAGTTACACAAGAACAAGTAGATGCACAAGTAGCTTCATTAGAAGCAGCGATCAACAACTTAAACAAAGTTGAAAAAACAGCTGACAAAAAAGAAGAAACTAAAAAAGAAGAAAAATCTGAAACAACAGTAGCTAAAGAAAACTTAGAAAAAGCAGTTTCAGAAGCAAAAGCGGTAAACCAAGCTGCAACAACATTCGCAACAAAAGAAGTTAAAGAGGAAGCGCCTAAAGCAGAAATCAAAGCAATGATAGAAACATCTGAAAAAGAAATCGCAAAAGCATTAGATATCTTCAACTCAGACTCTTCAACAAAAGAAGATGTTGATCAACAACGTAAAGAATTAGAAAAAGCAATCGAAGCAGTGTACGTAACAATGCAACGCGCTGGGCACCGTGGAAAAGTAGAATCTATCTTGGAGGATGCAACAGGTAAAGCACAAACAATCACAGGTAAAGGTGTTGTTCGTGAAGGTAAAGCGGTAGTAAATGTTCAAAATGCATATATCTCTATGAACGACAAAAATACTGCTCCAAAAGCATGGGGAATCGATGTAATGTTCGATACTTCAAAAGCAGAAAAAGGGGATACTACTACGATTGAATTACACAATTTAGCCGACTTTGGGGCAGCCTTTAAAAAGGATACTCCAATCACTGCGGAAGATGGAACAGTAATCGGTAAGGTAAAAAGTATTGCTTGGAAAAACTCTACAGGTAACAAAGGTACTACAACTCCGTATTTTGCACAACGTATGAAAGATAATATGACTTACGAACAACGTTTAGCAGAACAACCAGCTATCGCCAATGAAACAGGTACTGTTACTTACACTATCGAGTGGAATGAAAAAGCGAAAAACTATGCAGTAACAACATACTCAGCATCAAACTTAACAGGTAGTGGATATCTTGCACCAGATATTTCTAAAGATACGCCATATACAGCTACAATCAAAGTTGATGGGCAAACGATAGTAGAACATACTTATACTCACCTTGCAACAAAACCAAATACGAGTAAAAGTGGTACAATGGCTAGTCTATTAACTGGTAATGGAATTGGATATAAAGGTGCTGAGAGAATTTCTAAAAATGATTCTGTACTTTTACAATCAGATGATGATATCAGTTATGGAAAAGGTTCAACATTCACATTAACACTACCAAGTGACGAATTCACATACTTCCGTGAATTAGAAGGTGGAACTAAAACTATAACAGAAAAAAATGCAACATACCGTCCATCTAACCGCTGGACTAATGTTAAAGCTAATGAAAATAACGTTTGGATTCTAAATGATGGACGTGATTCTCACTTTAAATTAAAAGCTACATTAAAATCACCTACAGAATTAGTATTAGAAGTAGTAGATGGTGAAATTGAACCAGGATCAACAGTTGCAGTAAGTTTAGCTAATTTAGGTATTGAAAAAGTACTTACAGATTATACTTTAACAGATGAGTACTCTAAAATTGTTTATAATGAATTAGGTCACGTTAAAGATGGAAGTACAATTGGTAACAATGATAAAACAGCTGCTACCTTAACAGTGACAGGAGGAAAATCTGTAAATGGACAACCTGAAAATGTAACTTCAAAAGTAGCGAATGGGTGGGTTGTTTCATCTTCAACAGCTGATGCAAATACTGTTGAAACAGGGGCTGTTACACTAACGTTAACAGATTTAGAAACAGGAAAAGTAATTGGTTACATGCCGACAGAATATAATGGTAAAGCAGAAATTCAAGAGGATGGAACATATAATACTAAAAATGTCTTAGGTAAGAAATACGATGTTACTGGTCAGGTTCCTGAGTTAATTAAACATATTAATGAAACAGACTATGTGCTAGTAAACTTACCACCAAAAGGACCAGCAGGAACAATCAATGTTAGTGAAAAACGTATTCGTGATATTATGACGGCTGAAGAAATTACAAAGCTAGGATTAAACCCTAACGCTTATGTAAACAATGTTATTTACTCATATATTAAGAAAACAAAAGTTGAAGAAGTAAGCCGTACAATTAAATTTATATATGCAGATAACGTTGCGAATCTTGCAGGACAAGATGTGTTCCCTGCTGAAAAACAAACTGTAAGCTACACAGGTACAGTTAAACTATCTGCAGACGGAAAAGCAGAAGTAGATGAGAATAACAAACCAATCTACACTAACTGGAAAGGAAATGGAGACACAACTCTTCCAGAAGTGAAAGTTCCTCAAAAAGAAGGATTCGTAGCAAGTTTAGAATTAGTACCAGTACAAAATACAACAGCTACTGATGAAGATTACGAAGTAGTAGTTAAGTATACATCAATCCAAAAAGCTAAAACAACATTCGTAGATGAAAAAGGAAATACAATCCCAGGAGTAGATGCTATTACTGAAGAAGGTGGATCAGAAACTCCATTGACAAAAGCTAATGAGATCAGAGCTAAGATTACTGAACTAGAAGATAAAGGATATGAATTAATCGATAATGGATATCCAACAACTGGAAATTTCGATAATGACTCAACTAAAGATCAAGAATTTATAGTAACTGTAAAAGAAAGAGTAGTACCAGTAACGCCGGATAAGCCAAAAACACCAGGTACACCAGTAGATGGAGATTCAAGAACTCCTGGGGAACCAGAAGGACCTAAATACCCAGCTGGATTAGAAGAAAAAGATCTGAACAAAACAATAACACGTACAATCACATACGTATATGCAGATGGGACTCCAGTTTTAGGTGATAATGATACACCAAGAACAGAAATACAACAAGTTAAATTCACTCGTACAGCAAAAGTTAACTTAGTAACTAAAGAAGTTACATATGGAGACTGGACAGAAAAACAAGAATTATCTGAAGTTAAATCACCAGTAATCGCAAAACACATTGCGGATAGAGCTAAAGTGGATGCAGTAGAAGTAGATAATACTTCAAAAGATATTGCAGAAGTAGTAACATACACACCATTAGGATCATGGGTTCCAAACATTCCAGGACAAACGACAACACCAATCGCATATCCAAATGATAAAGATAACCCAACAAAACCAGGAACTGATAAACCAGTAGTACCATACGTACCAGGATTCACTCCAAAAGACAGAAATGGACAACCATTAAAACCAGTCGATCCAACAGATCCAACTAAAGGATACGAAGTACCAAGTATCCCAACAGATCCAAGTCAAGATATACCAATCAACTACGTATCAGATATTCAAAAAGCTACTACTAAATTCGTATACTTAGATCAAGATGGAAAAGAGAAAACTGTAGAAGGAAATACTCCAATAGTTGAAGAAGGTAAATCAAATAATCCATTAACAAAAGCTAATGAGATTAGAGCTAAGATTACTGAATTAGAAAACCAAGGGTACGAATTAATCAACAATGAATATCCAACAATAGGGAACTTCGACAGTGATTCAACTAAAGATCAAGAATTTACAGTAACTGTAAAAGAAAGAGTAGTACCAGTAACACCGGATAAACCAAAAACACCAGGTACTCCAGTAGATGGAGATTCAAAAACTCCAGGAACTCCAGAAGGACCTAAATACCCAGCTGGATTAGAAGAAAAAGATTTAAACAAAACAGTAACTCGTACAATTACATATGTATACGCAGATGGAACTCCAGTGTTAAATGAAGATGGAACACCAAAAACAGTAACACAAGAAGTTAAATTCACTCGTACAGCAAAAGTTAACTTAGTAACAGGAAAAGTTGTCTACGGTAATTGGTCAGCAGAACAAACTCTTGAAGAAGTTAAATCACCAGCAGTTAAAGGATATTTAGCTGATAGAGCAATAGTACCAACGACAAAAGTAACTTCAGACTCAGAAAATGCTATAGAAGTAGTAACGTACAAACCAATCGGATCATGGATACCAAATATTCCAGGACAACCAACAAGTCCAATCAAATATCCAAACGATCCACAAGATCCAACAAAACCAGGACAACCAACAGAAGTATTACCATATGTGCCAGGATTCACTCCACAAGATGAAAATGGAAATCCACTTAAACCAGTTGATCCACAAGACCCAACTAAAGGATACATCGTACCAGATGTTCCTGCAAACCCAGGTCAAGATACACCAATCAACTACGTGGCAAATCCAAAACCACAACCAAATCAAGATCAAAATTCTCAATCTAAACCAGCTGTAACACCTGAAAAACTAGGCCAAAACAATGCTCCAGTTCAACCAAAAGCAAATGGTCAAGTTAAGAGATTAGCAAACACTGGAACAACAGAAACTAATACTGGATTAGCAGGATTAGGATTAGCAACACTTGCTGGACTCCTTACAGCGGCAAAACGTCGTAAAGAAAAATAAAATAAAAAAGCATATAATAAATAAAATCATAACGACAAAATAGTAAATAATAAAATAAATGGCTTGAAAGCACCCTTGATAATTTTCGAGGGTGCTTTCGTTTGTATATATAAAGTTTAAAAAGGGGATTAATTTCTTGTTTGGTGTTTATTTTTATTTACATAATCTAAGAGAATAGAAGAATCAACGTGAAGAAGTATTTTTTATTTATATAACCTAAGTGATTAGAATAATCAATATGAAGGTGCATTCTTTGTTTATATATCCTCAGTTAGTTGTAATGTAAGATTTTCACCAGAGTACTCCCCACCTACCACATTTGACTAGAATTTTTCCACGTGATAAAATATTTGTAATTATAAAAGAAACAGGCTTTTTGGCGTAGTTTTTTGCGCCTAATAGAGTGATTAATAGAGAGGTATAGTGTATGAATATTATTTTTTGTACTTCACCGTTTCAAGTCTTAGTAGCGAGAGAGATTGCTAAGGCTACAGGTGAGAAGTTTTTTGGTATATATTTAAAAATGTCTCATGATAGTAGACAGAAAATATACGCAGAAAAAATGTCAGAGTTTTGTGAGGATTTTTTATTTATAGAAGATAAACATTGGCCTGAAAAACTTAAAAACAAATTAGAAAATATAAAAATTGAAAAGTTTTATCTGGCAAGTTTGGATAATCCGGTGGCACTTAGTATATTTAATTACAACTCTATGCATCTCTTTACTTTTGATGATGGCAGTACTTCTGTTATTTCGCCGAATATGTATACAGAATATACTGATAGAAAAGTAGCCAAAAATGGTCTGACTTTACAACATGTAATTAATTTATCGCAAGGACATTATACAATATTTGAAAATAATACTGTATTTCCAGTGGAGAAACTTATAAAAATCTCGTTCAATCCTGGACCTGAAGATTTTGTAAGAGCAACTAACGGAAAAAGGGTAAAGGTGTTCTTAGGCCAGGCTCTTGGAGCATGTATAGATGAGAAAGATATTATAATTACAAAAAAACTTACTAAGAAAGCTTTAGAAAGTCTAGGGGATGCTCTGTATTATCAACATCCACGCGTTTTTGTCGATGTAGAAGGTGTTGAAACTGTTCAATCTGATAAATGTTTCGAAGAAGAAATCTATGAATTGCTAGCTAAATATGAATTTGTCGAGGTTTATGGTTTTTATTCTACCTCTCTTCTTTTGATAAAAGATATTTCAGGGGTTAGTGTTCATAGTTTTAGGACATTTTTAACAACTAATGAGGCGAAAATTCTAAGTAGTTACGGTATAGAATCAACGGACTTATCATTATCGAGTCTTACCGTAGATGTAGTTATGCCGGTTTATAATAGTGAAAAGACAGTAGCAGATGCGATAGAGTCAGTATTAAATCAAACGTATAAAAACTTCAGATTGATTATTGTTGATGATGGTTCTCTTGATGCTACTGAAGAAATATGTAAAAAATATCTAAGCGATCCTAGGGTGAACTATTATAAAATTTTACATGGTGGTATCTCTAGGGCTTTAAATACCGGGATATCTCATGCGACTGCGAAGTATATCGCAAGGCAGGACTCAGATGACGAATGGATGCCGTGGCATTTAGACTACCTATTGTATGAACTAGAAATAAATGATAAATTGGATATAATAGGATCGAAAGTTATTGACGACAAGGCTAAGATGGATAGTGGGATAAGACGAAGAGAATATTATAACTTATTCGGAGAAAAGCTATGGTTGGAGCTGGCATATAGAAATGTATTTAATCATTCTACAGTAATTTATAAAAAATCTGCTTATGAAAAAGCAGGGAAATATGATTCGCAGTGTGATGGGTTTGAAGATTGGCATCTTTGGGCAAGGATGGTTACTAAGGATAATGCTTTAGTGGTTAATACGATTACCTCGTATTATAGGGTAGCTGATAAAAAAGCTAGAGGAATGATCTTTAGAAGTAGGCTTGCAAAGAGTCGAGGTTTGAGGTTAGATGATGTATTGGAGTAGAAAATGGTAAAAGTATTTACAATAAAAGAGGGGGTACCCTGTAGTATATACGGCTTTGAAAGTAGCCAATTAGCACGTCAAAGTATATTTGAAGAAATGGGTATCGAACAACAACTTGTTATTACGAATCTTCATAATTTAGTGCCGAATTTTTTAGAAACTCTTGAAACTTTAGGTTTTAAAAACTTCTATCACGTGATTTTAGAAAAATCTGATATAGCTAGGGATAAGCCTGCTGTAGACAAAAGTTTTTTAGAAAATTTAGAAGATATAAGAGCAGTAGAATATACTAAAGAAGGATTTGTCGGATTAGTTAGATATAATAACGGTAATGTAGAATGTTATACTTCTCAACTATTATATAGATATATATCAAAAGAAAGAAAATTTATTCTTTTTAACAAAAATAGTATAGTATTAGAAGGTGATGTTTCGGAAAATTATCATAGTTATCACATAAAGAAAACAGGAGCGATAATGTCGCAATGGCAATTGGTGAGTGAGTATCTAGCGGAAAATTCAACCACAGATGATAGATTTATTGTAGATATGATAGACAAATATCCTCTTCAACTGAGAAAATTTTTCCAAAATACTAATAGACAGCTTTTTGCTTATACGCATTATAATATTTTAGCGCCGTTTATGAAATTTGTCTTTCAAGGTTGGTGTAATAATATTGTTGCTAGTCCTGTGCTGGAAGAATGCCTCGGGAGTGATAAGGTCAGATTTTTACCGCCGGTATATGTTGAACAGGTTGAAGAAGAAGTATATACATCTGTGAAAGATTGGTGTATAGTTGGGAATATGACTTTTATTAAAAGATGTGAAATAGCTATAGAAGCCTTTAAGAATACACCTAACAGTAACCTAACGATTTACGGTAATTTACCAAAAGGTTACACAGAAGCAGATTTACCGAATAATGTTAGATTTGCAGGTTTTGTAGAAAAAGTACCATATGAAAAACATGAAGGCTATATTTCATGTTCATATAGTGAATGTTTCGCTAACTCTGCGGTAGAGGCATCATCGAAAGGTTTGGTTTGTCTTCTTTCAAATGTAGATTTAGGGCATAAGTACTATGCTAGTATCTGTAAAAAAACGAAAACCTTCAGTTCTTTTAATGAATTATTAGAGATTCTAGCAAAATATCAACAGGATGGTGAATATAAGTCTTCTACTTTTGCTAGAGAATATGTGAAGAGTAAAGCGATGGAATGCTATAAGAAAGTATTGAAACTATAGTAAAGAGATACTTGTTGTATCAAAAAGGTAAATAAATATATGTTAACTTAATATCTTCTTGGAGCAAGTCCAGGAAGATATTTTTATGTTTTCAAGAATTCATGTATAAAATATGCAAATTTAGTTTAATATAAAGTATCTCCTCTTTATATGTTATTTTATAAAATAGGATTTTTCAGAAAAGTTTATGATAATATAGTTGGTTATAATTTTTAATAGATGAAAAATGTTGTTAAATACATTGATAAAAGGAGAGTGAAATAATTGACTTATATTTCTAAAAATGATAAAATTTTTTAGGATAGATTGTTGATGTATAAGCAAGATTTCATATAGTTATTTTTAAAAAATAACTAGGAGATTTAATAAAAATTATTGTTTTCAAGATTGATTTATAAGAAGTGTATGATTTTTATTAAAGGGACTTAAGTTATATATCATAAAAGATAGTTTATAAAGTTAAAAGAAATGGAGAAGGAGAATCATGTTTAAAAACAATAAGAAAGAAAAATTCTCGTTAAGAAAATATAAAGATGGACGTACCGATTCGAAACTAATAGGAGCAACATTATTAGTAGGAATGGGATTATTAGCTAGTGGTGGAACAGCTTTAGCTGATGTAAAATCAAATGGTACAGATACAGTAACAGTAGTGAGTGATACTTCAAAAGTAGCCTCTACATCAGCTACAACATTCATAGATGATACAGATACATCTAAAACAGTAAAAGTAGACGCAGTATTAGAAAAAGGTACAGCTGAACCAACAAAAGCTAACAGTAATACAGGTGACGTTGATGGTAATGACACATTAAACTTCAAATCAGAAGCAACTGTAAATTACAAACTTAATTCTGATAAATCATTACTAAAATCAGAAACAGTAGAAGCGGGTACAGGTACAGTTACAACTCCTTATGATAAAAAAGGATTAGCTTATGACACAGATGGTAAAGATTACCGTGAATCAACTGTGACTCAACCAGAAACAGTTGTTTCAAAAGATACTGGTAAAAAAGATATAGTAGAAGCGAATGGTAAAGTTTATGAATATGCTGGAGAATCTGAAATAGAAGGTGCTGATAAACTTACTTATGATAAAACACGTTTCAATGATATTGAAGCGCCAGTTTCTCCAGAAGGAATGTACAATAAACTAGGTGAAATCGATTATACAAAAACAACAGGTAAAGTTTATCTAGTTGAAGAAACTTCTGATGGTAAATACGGTAAGTACGTTGTAGCTGAAAACGGAGTATCTAGTGATGAAGATGCAGTTGAGAAATGGAAAGCAGGTCAAACAAATGCTAAAGAATTCACAAAAGAAAATGTAACTCTTCGAGAAGGTGATTCAGTTCTTGTTCTTGATAAAGATACTTACGCAGTGGCAAATTCTAGTCTTGTGAAAACTAAAAAACGTTATAATTCAGAAACTTATGAAGTGCTTCCAGATGCTGTCGATACTGATAGTTCTGTAAGATTTGATAATCCTACTTATACACTACAGCAAATGAGTGCAGATCAAACAGCTAATATTTTAGAAGCAGGTAAGGACGGTATTTTTGGTACGTCTGATGATGTGGAGCGAACTGTCACAGGTGATAAACTTGTTAATTTTTCAAATGAACTCCCTGATAAAGATTTTTTAAAGGAAGAATTGAAACCTTTCTTTGATTTACCTGACTATAATGTTTTACCTATAACTACTAATCCTAGTATAAAGGACGCTTTAAAAAATCATGAATCGTATTACGTTTTATATGAAATTTTAAAATTTGCAGAAAATGAGGCAACTAGTGATTCAGATAAAGAGAAAATAAGGGCTGCTAAGTCTAAAGTGGATGCTTATTTGGATTCGGTAGTTTCTACTTTAGAGAGCAAAGGTTTGAAAGTTGCATACGTAAAGAATTCTACTTTAAGCGATATTCAAGGTAAATACAACTTTGTTTCAGATGGTTCAATCGAAGGTGACCGTTTTCTTGCTAGTGAAGAAGCTAACAATTTACTTAATCCAAGCTTATCTAATATTTCTAGTAATTTTGAAAATCTAACATTTTCGAATGTTAAAGAAACAAAATCTATTTCAGGTGATATTGAAACTACTGTAAAAGTTGAGAAAAATTATAAGATTGTAGATAGTGGTAGTTTAGAACTGGAAACAATTACAACAACAAAACGTACACATGTGACAACAAAAGAAGCAATTTTATCTAATTATCTTGAAGGTCGAGATACTGTAACCAAGGAAGAAACATCTGATTTAGTTAAAAAAGGTTCAGTTAAAGTTAACGATGACGGTTCGGTAACTTTAACAACAGTAGAAACTATGCCTATTCATAAGTTCTATAAAGGTGTTAGTTTTGATCGTGATAATGAAAATTCGAATGAGGTGCAACCTGATTCAGATGGATTTTTACGTTTATCTGATGATGCCAATGGTTTCTCAGCTACAGCTGAAAGCTCTCATAACGAAACAACATACAACAAGCATGAGGTGATTACACCAATCCGTGCTTACAAAGTGATGGGTGAAGAAAAACCAGTTGTAACTCATTACTATAACTTGAAGATTACAAGAGAAGATCCAGGGGAAGCAACAGCTACTAAACAAGGTAGTGTCGTTATTAAGTACGTAACAACTGATGGAAAACAACTGAAATCAGAAACTGATAAAGAGAATGTTACATTAGAAACAAAAACTATCGTAAGCTTATATTCAGGTGAAACAAAAGTTGATGAACGTACTAATTTTAAAGAAGTTGAACAAACCTATGACACGACTTCAAAACCAAAACAATATCCAACATTAGTGGATGCTGATACTGGTTATACTTATGAGTATGTAGGTCTAAAACAAGGTTCTCCAGCTGCAAGCGGTAAAGTAGTAGAAGGAACAACAGAGGTTGTTTACGAATACCGTCTAGTAAGTGAAGAAGAGAAAACTCCATCTAAATCAGAAGTTACAAAAACAGGTTCTGTTGATGTGAAACACGTTGTGATCAACGAAGATGGAACGCTAAAAACATTAAAAGCAACAGAAGTAGTAAAAGATAAAGTGCCAGTTGAGTATGAAGATACTTATGTAACTTACTCAAAAAGAGTAAAAATATCTGAACGTAAAGAAAAACGCGCAGTTACTGAAAGATACGACACTACTGATAAACAAGACCTAAGGCTAAAAGATGAAGCTACAGGGTTAGTATATAAATATGTAGGGCTAACATCT
>ERZ773044.81-NODE-81-length-52399-cov-6.23575_pt1 | contig 52399 bp, 34 predicted proteins | sample MGYA00511897_ERZ773044 | MGnify/ENA primary metagenome ERZ773044 (study PRJEB29015, sample SAMEA2738116) | human oral metagenome | biome: human oral; feature: human-associated habitat; material: saliva | place: China | collected 2170 ...
CGGACATCGTCTCACGCTTTCTGCTGCTAACCGTAACTATACCCTTCGTGGTATGTACAACTATGCAAGTGGATTCAATGCTAAGGGTTGGGCTATTGCTGCCAGCGTTGCTTATCGTTGGGCTAACCGTGGTTACGTTGAGGGTACTTTCTATAACTCATTGTCTTACTACTTCGGTGTTCAGAAGAAGTGGAACAATGGTCATTCTTTAGCTTTGTCTACATGGGGTAACCCAACTGAGCGTTCTACACAGGGCGCAAGTACTGACGAGGCTTACTGGCTTGCTAACGACTATCAGTACAACCCATATTGGGGTTATCAGAATGGTCACAAACGCAATAGCCGTGTTGTAAACGACTTCGCTCCTTCTGCTATCCTGACTTGGGATTGGGATATCAACAAAAAGATGAAGTTGACAACAAGTCTTTTTGCTCAGTATTCTATGTATAAGAGCACTAAGCTGAACTATAACAACAGCGAAAACCCACAGCCTGACTACTGGAAGAACCTTCCAAGTAGCTACTATGACGTGTGGGATCAGAGCAATGCACGCTACCGTACAGCACAGACTTTCTCTGATTGGCAGACAGCTGTGAACTGGTGGGGCAATAAGGAGAACCGACAGATTCAGTGGGACCGCCTTTACTATGCTAACCGCCAGGCTGCAGTCAATGGTGAGGATGCACTTTACTACGTGCAGGCTAAGCACAATGATGCGATGACAACTGCACTTTCTTCTACCCTTACTAACCATCTTGGTAAGAACAAGGTGTTTAATGCTGGGCTTTCACTCGGTCAGACTTTAGCTCGTCACTATCAGACAATGGAAGATCTCTTGGGTGCAAAGAGTTTCCATAACATCAATACTTATGCGCTCGGAACCTACGCTGCAGCTGATCCACGTGTTCAGTATGACCTTAATACAACTGGTACTTTGGGTTTAGGCAAACTCGTATATGAGGGTGACACATTCGGTTACGACTATAATATCAACGTACGCCGTGCTAAACTTTGGGCTAATTATGCGCAAACTATTGGCAAACTTCACTATATGGTAGCTGGTAGAGTTGGTTATGACAACATGTATCGCGTAGGTAACATGCGCAATGGTATGTTTGCTGACAACTCTGCTGGTAAGAGCAAGGATGCTAACTTCCTCACAGGTGGTGTGAAGTCTAATGCTACCGTTACCCTCGGTGGTGGTAATGCGTTCTCTCTCGGACTGGGTTATGAGCATCGTGCACCAAATGCTAACACTGCTTTTGCTTCACCTGAAATGAACAATGACTTTGTTCTCAACCTCCACAATGAGCGTATCTTCTCAAGCGAACTTAGCTATCAATACTCTGGTAGTTGGCTCCGTGCTAACCTCAGTGGCTACTACAACCACATGACAAACGTGACCGAGTGGCAGAACTTCTACTTTGATGATGCTAACTCTTTCACATACGTTAGCATGACTAACATGAAGAAGAATTACTATGGTATTGAGTTGGGTCTTGACTTCAAGCTCACAAGCTTCCTTAACTTCAAGGCGCTCGGTACTTGGAGCGAGGCTAAGAATGCTAACAATGCTGATGTTATCTACTTGAACTCTACAAAGAGCACTTATAACAAGGATATTGTTTACAATAAGAATATGCACGAAGCAAGCACTCCTCTGAGTGTTTACAGTGCAATCCTCAGTTATCACAAGGGTGGTTGGTTCATCGACTTGAGCGGTAACTACTATGATCGTATCTACCTCTCTTACGCACCAAGCCTCCGTTATGGCAACACGCTCCGCACAATGGGTACTGCGCTTGGCGGTATGGATGCTAATGGCAACTATACTCCTTACGCACAGACTGAGGGTCATGGTGGCTTTATGCTCGATGCTTCTATCGGTAAGAGCCTTTATCTCCGTCATGGAAGTTTGTCTATCAACTTGATGATTACCAACTTACTGAACAATCAGAAGATTGTAAGTGGTGGTTATGAGCAGGGCAGAAGCAACTACACTGTCAACAAGACTACTGGAGCTGCTACAACACGTGCTTACGACTTCTACCGCAATCCTAAGAAGTATTACGTGAATGGTATCAATGGTATGTTGAACGTAGCTTACAAATTCTAAAACTAAATACAGGAAACGATTATGAAGAAACTGAAATATTTAATGATGGCAGCTGTCTGCGTACTCTTTGCATCTTGTATGGGAGATAGTTACGCAGAGCCAGCTGAAACAGGTTCTGCGCCATACGGCAACAATGAACTGACCGAAACGAATGTCATTTCTATTGCGCAGCTGAAGAGTAAGTTTGCTAACTATATTGCTACGGATTACCGTGATGGCATCAGCTATGCTAAGGTTACAGACGATATCAAGATAAAGGCTATCGTTACAAGCTCTGACGTTGCTGGTAACATCTATCAGGAGTTAGCTTTGCAGGACGCAACAGGTGCTATTATCGTTAGTGTTGCTCAGGGTGGTTTGCATGGTGCACTACCTATCGGTACGGAGGTCTTGGTAAGTCTGAAGGACCTTTACGTAGGTAACTATGGTAAGCAGGCACAGATTGGTGTTCCTTCTGTGAACGCTGCTGGTGCAACAACCATTGGTCGTATCAGCCGTACTGTCTGGGATCAGCACTATAAGATTCTCTCTTCTAATAATAAGGTTGAACCTACTGAGTTTGCTTCTGGTACCAACGCAACAACTTGGGACCTCGATACTGATGGTGGTAAGTTGGGTGTTATCCGTAACGTTAGCTTTAAGAGCAGCAACAGCAGTAAGGTTACTGATACTTTCGCAGATGCTAATGGCGGTGCGGGTAGCGTTAGCTGGACCCTAAACGAGCAGGACGGCAGAAAGGTTATTGTGTATAATAGCAACTTTGCTAAATTCGCTAATAGCAAGGTTCCAACGGGTAAGGTTGACATTGTTGGTATCTTCAAACGCTTTAATAACCAGTGGGAGATTGTCATCCGCTCTCTTGATGATATCAAGGCTGCAGAGAAGGTTGACCCATTCAAGGGCCTCCCAGGCAAGGGTGATGGTACACAGGCTAACCCATTGGACATCACACGTGCTTTGGCTTATGCAAAGTTGAACAAGAAGGATGCTAACACTTACTATATCAAGGGTATCATCTCACAGATTGATGAGGTTTCAAATCAGTATGGTAATGCTCGTTACTATCTGTCTAATGATGGTACAACAACTGACCAGTTGCAGGTGTTCCGTGGCTTGTACTTGAATGGTGATAAGTTCACTGACCCTTCACAGATTAGTGTAGGAAAGAAGGTTCTTATCCTTGGTACTTTGGATTTCTACGAGGCAACATCAAACCCACAGGTTGGTCGTAACAGTAAGATTATCTCAATTAATTAACAAGACAAATAACTATACAGAATATGAAAAAGATTATTTATTCAATGATGGCGCTGGCAATGACTACAACTGTCTTCACAAGTTGTGAGGATGTTCCAGCTCCATACAGTGTTACATTTGAAGAGAACAACAATAACAACACTAACACCCCTACCACTCCTACTGCTGGAACTGGTACGGAGGCTGACCCATTCAACGTTGCTGCTGCTTTGAAGTATATCGACGCTGGTCAGGACCTTGATAAGAATGTATATGTTTCTGGTACTATCGTTAGCGTTAAGGAGATTGATGCTGCCAACTATGGTAATGCTACCTATCTTATCTCTGACGATGGAACGACCAACGGACAGCTGACTGTATATCGTGGCTATGCGCTCGGTAATAAGAAGTTCACTGCAAGCGATAAACTTAACGCTGGTGATAAGGTTGTTGTATATGGTAAACTTGTAAACTTCAAGGGTACGAAGGAGTTCACTCAGGGCAACTATATCTATTCTCTCAATGGTAATAAGGCTACTCAGCCAACACCAACAGCTGACTTGAACACTGAGACTACTGCATGGACTGTTACTGAAGCTGTACAGAAGATTCAGGCTAACCAGACTGCTACGGGCGAGGCTTATGTAAAGGGTGTTATCTCTGAGGTCGTTTCTTATAACGAGAACTATAAGAGTATCACTTACTATATCTCTGATAACGGTACAGACAAGACGCTCCAGGTATTCTCTGGTAAGGGTCTCAATGGTGCTGACTTCGCTGCTAAGACTGATCTTCAAGCTGGTCAGACGGTAGTTGTTAAGGGTAACTTGAAGGCTTTCACCAATAAGCAGGGCAAGGTTATCATGGAGATTGACAAGAACAATAAGATTATCTCTATCAGCGGTGCTTCTACTCCTCAGCCTGCTGCTACTGGTCTTACCGCTAAGTTTGAGACTGGTATGGATAACTTTACTATCAACAACATTACACTCCCATCAGACCTTTCTTTCGTATGGAAGCATGATGCAAGTAAAAAATATATGAAGGCATCATCATATAAGAATAATACCAATTATGCAGCACAAAGTCGCTTAGAGTCACCAGCGTTTAGTCTTGTTGGAAAGACATCAGCAACCTTAACTTTCCAAGTTGCAGCAAACTTCTTCACAACAGCAGCTGACAACTTCAAGGTTCAAGTATCAACTGACGGAACAACTTGGCATGATGTCCCTGTTTCTACATATCCTGCTAAAGATTGGAAGTTTGTTACTTCAACATGTAATCTTTCTGCTTATGCTGGTCAAAGCAATGTCCGCATAGGTTTCCTCTACACTTGTGATGGAACATCAGCAGCTGGTACATGGGAAATCAAGGACGTAGAAGTTAAGTAAAGTTCCCTTATTTTATCTACGTGCGAAGGCCCCGCACCAATGGTGCGCATGGTAAACACCAATGGTGCGGAGGCTCATGACACACGGAATTACCAATCATAAGGAGACTTTTGGGTTACAAAATAACCTAAAGGGAAGTAAAGGTTTATGCCATAAATATTTTTAGTTGGATCACTCGAAATATCGAATGAGCCTAAAAAACAGCTTAAAATATTTGGCTGACTACAGAATTATTCGTAATTTTGCACCCTGTAAAGTGTCTATACCCTTTTGATAAAGGGAAGACTACAGCAAGTATATTATTAACAATTAGATAACAATAAAATGAAACAAGGTATTCATCCAGAAAACTATCGCCCCGTCGTATTTAAGGATATGTCCAACGGTGATATGTTCCTTACAAAGTCTACATGCAAAACTTCAGAGACAGTAGAATTTGAAGGCGAAACTTACCCAGTGGTAAAAGTCGAAATCTCAAGTACCTCTCACCCATTCTATACAGGTAAGAGCAAACTTGTCGATACAGCAGGTCGCGTAGACCGCTTCATGAGCCGTTACGGTAAGTTGAAGAAGTAATCGATAAATATCTTTCGATTTAAAGACATATAAAGTGCGAACAAACGTAGTTGCATATACGTTTGCTCGCACTTTTGTATTCAAGAAAAACTAGCATCCTCTAACAAAACAAGCACACAACCCGACACAATGAACAATAAACTAGTTAGCAAGGGCATTTTCACCCTTACCTTATTCACCTTAGCTGTATGTTCTTCATGTAGCAAAGACGATAGCGGATCCTCCTCCACAGGACAGAAAGAGACCATTGTTAATAACACAAACTCAAATATGAAGGATATCCGACCAGCAACACATCGCCTTGAATTTCCAAGGCTAAAGGGCGGAAGCAGTACTGTTCTCACACATATACTGAACACGGGTGAAGTGAATTACAGCGTGGAATGGGATGTCGTTAAGAAGTCAAACCGATGGACTTGCTACGAGATTTATGCGAAAAACGCTGAGAAGAACGTACCAAGGAAGCCATACACCGACCCAAATCAATACCCCTTTGACCCGCTCTTCCCCGCAAATGCCTATTATACTTACGACCCTATCTACGGCTCTGGCTACGACCATGGGCACATCTGTCCCTCGGAAGATAGGAAATACTCAAGGGAATCGAATGACCAGACTTTCTATCTTAGTAATATGCAACCTCAAGTCCATGGCTTCAACGCTGGAGTTTGGGAAACGATGGAAAGTAAGATGAGAACCTATATCACTGCTGCCAACGGCTCCAAAGACACACTCTTCATCTGTCGCGGTGGTACGATTGATAAGGCAGGACAATTCATGACGATGAGAAGTAACGTCATCGTCCCTAAATACTTCTTCTCAGCTGCCCTGATGAAGTATAAGGTGCTCGGGAAAGGTGAGTGGCACTACAAGGCTATCGGCTTCTGGTTTGAGCACAAGAGTAATAATGACCGCTCGCTTGTACCCTATGTTGTCAACATCAGTGAGCTTGAACAACTCACGGGCATAGACTTCTTCTGCAATCTACCTGATGACATTGAGCGAAAGGTAGAAAGCGTGTCAAAAGAGAAAATCATAGACCTCTGGAACATACAATAGGTACTTCCTGCTACGAAAGAACCTACTTTGCAGACTGTTACACAACAGGGCTGTCTGATAATTCTCACCCGTTTGCGAATCGTCTACTACCCGTTCCAGCATGATTTAGCACCTGTTCCAGCATGATTTATTACCCGTTCCACATTTCCTTCTAACGTGTTGCACATCAGTTACACACATGTATAAATTTAGTTTCACCATGGTGACGAAATAGTTTCACCATGGTGACGAATAAGTTTCACCGTGGTGACGAAATATTTTCACCATGGTGAAAATAACAAAAGATACGGAAGGAAAAAACACAAGACACATGAGTGAGGAACAGGAGACAAGGGAGAAAGAATGTGGGAACCTATTAGACAAAGAGCGTGAATAGGGTGCAAAAGGATTTGAATTAGTATAGATGGAAATGTAAATATATTAGGTATAAATGATGCGGAGATAGGAAGGTGTTTTCACGACGCAATATCCCTTAAGAGCACGAACATTATTATCTTGATTCTTAAAGGACATAAAAACGGAGGCTATGATTAGTATTTTTCAGAATTTATAAGTACCTTTGCCATGTAGCAGAAGGTGTAAGAGAAAGCTAGCCAAAGTTATGCTATTACGCACACTACCAATATATTATAAGAGAAGCATACTGAATGAAAGAATTTATCATATCTGAAGTAAAAACAGAGACTGCTATATTAGTGGGACTCATCACAAAGGAGCAAGACGAAGCTAAGACGAAGGAGTATCTTGACGAACTAGAGTTCCTTGCTGATACCGCAGGCGCTGTTACCGTTAAACGATTCACACAGAGAGTGAATGGTCCGAGTGCTGTTACCTACGTTGGTAAAGGTAAGCTCGAAGAAATCAAAGAATATATCAAGCAGAAAGAGGACGATGATGAGCCTATTGGTATGGTTATCTTTGACGATGAGCTATCAGCCAAGCAGATGCGCAATATCGAGCAGGAACTCGGTGTAAAGATACTAGATCGCACCTCACTCATTCTCGATATCTTCGCTATGCGTGCGCAAACGGCTAATGCGAAGACACAGGTTGAATTGGCACAATATCGTTATATGTTACCTCGCCTACAACGCCTATGGACACACTTGGAGCGTCAGGGTGGCGGCTCTGGTTCTGGCGGTGGAAAGGGTTCAGTAGGTTTGCGTGGTCCTGGTGAGACTCAGTTGGAGATGGACCGCCGTATCATCCTTCAGCGAATGTCCCTCTTAAAGCAGCGATTAGCCGAAATAGATAAACAGAAAACAACCCAACGTAAGAACCGTGGGCGTCTGATTCGTGTAGCACTAGTCGGTTATACGAATGTGGGCAAGTCAACAACTATGAATCTGCTCGCCAAGAGTGAGGTGTTTGCTGAGAATAAGCTCTTTGCAACCTTAGACACAACCGTGCGTAAAGTCGTTGTAGAGAATCTTCCCTTCTTACTTGCTGATACCGTTGGATTCATCCGCAAACTCCCCACAGACTTGGTTGATTCGTTTAAATCGACACTTGATGAGGTGAGAGAGGCTGACTTGCTTTTACATGTTGTGGATATTTCTCACCCTGATTTCGAAGAGCAGATACAGGTTGTAAACCAAACGCTCTCCGAACTAGGATGTGCTGATAAGCCCTCTATGATCATCTTCAATAAGATTGATAACTATCATTGGATAGAAAAGGAAGAGGACGATCTCACGCCAGCAACCAAAGAGAATATCACCTTGGAAGAACTCAAGAAAACCTGGATGGCTAAGGAACAGGAACAATGTCTGTTCATCTCAGCTAAGAATAAGGAGAATATAGACGAGTTCCGGGACGTGCTTTACAAGAAGGTGCGTGAGTTGCATGTGCAGAAGTATCCCTACAATGACTTCCTTTATAACATCGAAGAGGAATAAATATTATTGGGCTAATGAGCCTAATAAGGCTAATCGGGCTAATAAGATAAATTGGGCTAATAAGGCTAATAACAACAACTAAAACAAAAGAATATGCAATATCGTTCCCTAACACCTGAAGAGATAGACCTTCTAGAGAAGAATAGCTGCTGGGCAGAGGATTGGACTCGTGTGAAGGTTGCAGAGGAAGACTTTCAAGCAAAGTTCTTCCATCGTGTAATGTTTTATGGTGATATCCGATTGGGAAAATGCCAGAAGGATATAGAAATAGCAAAGGATTTCGTTAAGCACTCGGGTATTAACGATGCCACCTTACGCAATGTCACGATAGGTGATAACTGTTTAATAGAAAAGATAGGGAACTATATCAATAATTACACCATTGGTGATGGCTGTCTCATTTCCAATGTTTCAGTTATGGAGACCACGGAGGGGGCAACCTACGGAGAGGGCAATCTAATTGCTGTGCTCAATGAGGTAGGCGATGGAAACGTAATCCTATTCCATGACTTGAACAGCCAGTTTGCTGCATTCATGGTTAAGCACTTCAATGATAAAGACCTCAAGAATGCAATACGCAGGCTTGTCTCTGAAGAGATTGCACGCACCAACCCTGACCGCGGAACGATTGGTAATAACGTGAAGATTATCAATACACGGGAGATAACAAACACGGTTATACAAGATGATTGTGAAATATCAGGTGCTAGCCGATTGAGTGATTGCACAATACTTAGTTCAGAGAATGCAAGTGTATTTATTGGTACTGGTGTCATCTGTGAGAACTCGATTATCTCTGACGGATCTAGTATTGTGAATAGCGTAAAGATGCAAGATTGTTTCGTTGGTGAGGCTTGCCAGATAGCTAATGGTTTCACCGCCTCACAAAGTGTATTCTTTGCTAATTCATTCATGGCAAACGGCGAGGCTTGTGCTGCCTTCTGCGGACCTTTCTGTGCATCGCATCACAAGAGCTCACTACTCATCGGTGGTATGTTCTCCTTCTATAATGCAGGATCAGGAACCAACTTCTCTAATCATGCGTATAAGATGGGACCAATGCACTGGGGAATATTGGAACGTGGTACGAAGAATGCCAGTGGTAGCTATCTGTTAATGCCAGCGACGATAGGAACCTTCTCTGTATGCTTTGGTAAGTTAATGCACCACCCCAACACAACAGCTCTCCCCTTCTCGTATCTTATTGCAGAGGCCGACAAGATGTTCCTTGTGCCTGGTCGTAACATAACAACGGTAGGACTTTATCGTGACATACGCAAGTGGCCTAAACGTGATATGCGTCCGCAACAATCACAGAAGAGCATTGTTAACTTCGATTGGCTATCACCCTTCTCTGTTGGTGAGATATTAAGAGGAAAGAAGATATTGGAGAGTCTGCGACAAGCGAGTGGTGATAACGTATCAGCATACAACTATCACGAATATACTATCAATGCTTCCAGTCTACGTAAGGGTATCAAATACTATGATATAGCCTTGCGCATCTACATGGGTGCAGTGCTCAAGCGTGCACATAAGTGGGGCTTCTTTGGTAAACCAGAGACCGAAGTCGGTACAGGTAAATGGAATGACTTATCAGGCTTATTACTTCCTGAATCAGAAGAGATGCGCCTTATCCGTGATATTAAGGATGGTACGCTTGAAACCATACAAGATGTTATTGAACGCTTTACGGAAGTCAACGATAACTATCGAGTATATCAATGGGCATGGACGTATCGCATGATCCTTGACTATTATGGTATCAAGGAGATTACAGCAGAAGACGATGAGCGCATTAAGAAAGACTACATTGAGGCACGTCGTGCATGGATTGCCGAGATTAGGAAAGATGCTCAGAAGGAGTTTGATATGGGCGATGTGGAGCCAGAAGTATTTGAGTCCTTCGTCAATAGCCTTGATCATGAGATTGACTTTGAGAATTGATAACCAACCTTATATTCAACAACTAAACTATTATTGTATGAGAAAGTATTTCCTTAATCAAATCTACATGAAGGGGATTTGTGTGGGAGCAATGCTTCTACTAACAACCCTTGCGGGACATGCACAGCGTTACAACTACGAGAGTGTGCCAAATGATCCTATGCAAACGCGTATCTATACGCTGAAGAACGGACTGAAGATTTACTTATCAGTTAACAAGGAGAAGCCACGTGTGCAAACTTACATTGCTGTTCGAACAGGGTCACGTAATGACCCAAAGGAGACAACTGGTTTGGCTCACTACTTGGAACACCTTATGTTCAAAGGAACTACCCACTTCGGAACATCTAACGCCGAAGCAGAACGTCCTTATCTAGACTCTATTGAAGCACGATTCGAACAATATCGTCACATCACTGATCCAGTAGCACGCAAGAAGTGGTATCATCAGATTGATTCCATCTCTCAACTAGCTGCTCGTTATAATATTCCTAACGAGTACGATAAGATGATGACTGCTATTGGAAGTTCTGGGACAAATGCCTACACATCGAACGATGTCACTTGTTATGTTGAGAATATCCCTTCAAATGAGATTGACACATGGGCAAAGATAGAAGGTGACAGATTCCAGAACATGGTAATTCGTGGGTTCCACACAGAGCTTGAAGCTGTGTACGAGGAGTATAACATTGGACTAGCAAGTGACTGGCGCAAGATGTATGCAGCTTTGTTTGCAAAGTTATTCCCTACACATCCTTATGGTACACAAACAACGATTGGACTTGGAGAGCACTTAAAGAACCCTTCTATTGTCAATATTAAGAATTACTTCCACAAGTATTATGTACCTAACAATATTGCTATCTGTTTATCTGGCGACTTGAATCCAGACGAGACTGTGGCAACTATTGATAAATATTTCGGTAATTGGAAGCCAAGTGCACATATAGATGTACCACAATATGCAGCTCAACCAGCCATCACAGCGCCTATCGACACAACAGTTATAGGTAAGGAAGCTCCTATGTTCTTCATGGGTTGGCGTGCTGACGCTAGTAACTCTCAACAGATTGATACCCTAGAAGTAATTGGAGAGTTACTATCGAATGGCAAAGCTGGTTTATTCGACTTAGACCTCAATCAAAAGATGAAGGTACAAGAGGTCGGTGCTGGCGTTGCTGATATGAACGATTACTCTGTATTCTATCTCTATGGTCAATCTAAGAAAGGACAAACATTACCAGAAGTTCGTAGTTTGGCATTAGATGAGATTGAGAAGTTAAAGAAAGGACAATTCTCTGACGATTTACTTCCTTCTATCATCAACAACTATAAAAGACATTATTACACACAGCTCGATAACAACCAGTTCCGAGCAAAGCAATTTGTTGATGCATTCATCAATCATAAGAACTGGAAACAGGAAGTAGAAAAGATTAGTCGTATATCTAAACTAACAAAGACTGACATCGTTAGGTTCGCTAACCACTTCTTTGGTAATGACTTTGCGTGTGTTTACAAAGAGCAAGGCAATGACACTACTATTAAGAAGGTGGAAAAGCCAGCCATCACTCCTATCCCTACAAACAACGATAAACATAGTGCGTTCTTGGAGGAGATTGTAAACACAAAGGCTACTCCTATTCAACCTCAGTTTGTTGATTATAAGCGTGACCTGACAAAGGCGACAACAAAGAAGGGCTTACCTATCCTTTATAAGCAGGACACATCTAACGATCTCTTCACGCTATGCTTTGTTCTTCCTTTCGGTGACGAACACGATCCTAAGCTCGCTTATGCAGCTGAATATCTTGAGTATCTTGGAACTAATAAGCTCACAAACGAACAGATCAAACAACAGTTCTATAAGTTAGCATGCGACTATAGTATATCTGAGAAGAATGAGCGCACCTATATCACGCTTAATGGCTTAAATTCAAATATGCCACAAGCTCTTGCCTTATTAAATGATTTACTTAATAATGCAAAGGTAGACAAGCAGGCTTATAACCTCTATGTTGAACAGGTTCTGAAATCACGCAGCGATAATAAAGCTAATCAGCAACAGAACTTTGCTGCGCTGAGAAACTATGCAACGTATGGAGAATACAACCCAACCCGTAATATTCTTAGTGAACAAGCTCTTAGAGCAATGAATCCACAAGAACTACTAAATATGCTGAAAGGGTTGAAGAACTATAAGCAGACAGTTCTCTACTATGGACCATCAAGTCTAAAGGCGATTGATGAACTTATTAGTAAAACCATTCAATCACCTAAGAAGTTTGCAGAAGTTCCTGCTGCTAAACGTTACGTAGAGCAGACAACACCAAAGAATGAGGTGATTATTGCCCCTTATGAGGCAAAGAATATCTATATGGTACAGCTTCATAACGAGAATCAAGATTGGACACCTGAACGTGCCCCAATCATTGCTCTCTTCAATGAATACTTCGGTGGTAGCATGAATGCTATCGTCTTCCAAGAGTTGCGCGAAGCACGTGGACTTGCTTATTCTGCCTATGCACAATATGATACACCTTATCGTTTAGGTGATAAGGAGAGTTTCTACACCTATATTATTACACAGAACGATAAGATGATGGATTGTGTACACGAGTTTAACAAGCTCCTTAATGATATGCCTGTGCGTCAAGCAGGTTTTGATCTAGCAAAACAAAGTTTGATGAAGAGCTTGGCGTCTGCACGTACAACAAAGTACTCTATCCTCACTTCTTACCTTGCAGCACAACGATTTGGACTTGATACCTCATTAGGCGAAGTTATTTACAAAGCTCTTCCAGCACTACAACTGAAAGATGTAATCGACTTTGAGAAGAAGTATGTAGCTAATAAGCCATTTAAGTACATCATTCTTGGTGATGAGAAAGAGCTTGATATGAAGGGGCTTGAGCAGATTGCACCTATCAAGAAGGTTACTACTGAAGAAATCTTCGGATATTAGAACAAGGTAAAAGCGAATAAACAAGAAAACATACAAAAACATAATAACAAACAAATAGAAAATGCCGCTGTGCCTTATACAACATAGGCACAGCGAGAAAACAAAACATTATGGCTGAATTCAAATATGCACCAATGTTTCAATTGGGCAAGGATGACACCGAGTACAGACTGATCTCTAAAGAGGGAATTAGTGTAGGTGAGTTTGAAGGTAAAGAAATCCTTAAAGTAAGTAAAGAAGCGTTGACGCTCCTAACACAAGAAGCTTTCCACGATTGTGAGTTTACGCTCCGTCGTGCGCACAATGAGCAAGTTGCGAAGATTCTAACTGACCCAGAGGCTTCAGAGAACGATAAGTATGTTGCTCTCCAATTCCTCCGCAATGCTGAGACGGCAGTTAAGGGTGTATTACCTTTCTGTCAGGATACGGGTACGGCTATCATTCATGGTGAGAAGGGACAGCAAGTTTGGACTGGTTTCGAGGATGAAGAAGCACTCTCACGTGGTGTATTCAATACTTTCACCGAGGAGAACCTTCGTTACTCGCAGAACGCTCCTCTTAACATGTATGATGAAGTAAACACAAAGTGTAACCTCCCTGCACAAATTGATATCGAGGCTGTTGAGGGTGCAGAATATCGATTCGTAATGGTTGCCAAAGGTGGTGGTTCTGCTAATAAGACCTACTTCTACCCAATGACAAAGGCTACCATCCAAAACGAGGGGACGTTGATCCCATTCCTAGTAGAGAAGATGAAGAGCCTAGGTACAGCTGCTTGTCCTCCTTACCACATCTGCTTTGTTATTGGTGGTACATCTGCTGAGAAGAATCTATTGACAGTTAAACTCGGTAGTATTAAGTACTATGATAATCTGCCAACTACAGGTGATGAGACAGGTCGTGCTTTCCGTGATATCGACCTAGAAGCTAAACTCCTAGACGAGGCACACAAAATCGGGCTTGGTGCGCAGTTCGGTGGTAAGTACCTAGCACATGATATCCGTGTCATCCGCTTGCCACGCCATGGTGCAAGTTGCCCTATAGGTATGGGTGTAAGCTGTTCTGCTGACCGCAACATCAAGGCTAAGATTAACAAAGATGGTATCTGGTTAGAGAAGATGGATACTAATCCAAGTGAGTTAATACCAGAGGAGTACCGCAAGCCAGGAGAGGGCGCAAAGGGCATTGAGATTGATCTTGATAAGGGTATCGATGCTGTACGTGCGGAATTAACAAAGTATCCTGTATCTACACGCGTCAATCTAAAGGGAACTATCATCGTAGCACGTGACATAGCACATGCTAAGTTGAAGGCTCGTTTAGATGCAGGTGAAGACTTACCTCAGTACTTCAAGGATCACCCAATCTTCTATGCTGGTCCAGCTAAGACACCTGCAGGTTATCCTTGTGGTTCAATGGGACCAACAACAGCTAACCGAATGGATCCATACGTAGATGAGTTCCAGAGTCATGGTGGCTCACTCGTTATGTTGGCGAAAGGTAATCGTACGCAAGTTGTTACCGATGCATGTAAGAAGCATGGTGGATTCTATCTCGGTACGATTGGTGGTGTAGCAGCTGTCCTTTCTCAAAGTAGCATTAAAAGCATTGAGTGCGTAGAGTACCCAGAACTTGGTATGGAAGCTATCTGGAAGATTACAGTTGAAGACTTCCCTGCTTTCATCCTTGTCGACGATAAAGGACATGATTTCTTTAAGGAATTAAAGCCATGGACTGGTTGCAGTTGCAATAAATAAAGAATAAGAGTACATAAAACTAAAACTCTTTATCACACAATTACCGTCTCTATCCCCAGCAAACAGTACTTTCTACTCCCCTCTCCATTCGGAGAGGGGGCGGGGGTGAGGCTTCTTTTTCCCTATTTTATTTGGCTAGTTAATTTATTCTTCTTACCTTTGCCGCCGTGAAAGAATTAGCAATGACATATCAAGTGAACGAAGTACTGCAAAGAATTATCGAGTTCTTTGCATCTTTTTGCACTTTATCTTTGGTCAATCCAAATAATTTGCTAACACACACACACACACACACTATATGCGCACCTAGCGTACAATAACACATTTTTTCTTCTCGCATACGCGCGCGCGAAGCGTGCCGTAACCCCTGTAAACAAAGGACTTTTAGGAGTTTCCTTTGTTCGCTTTTTTATGTCCTTTTTCCAGCTGAAAAAAGGGCTGATTTATGGCATTTTTAATTCAACAAACAATTATAAAAATGAAGAAAGAACTATTAAGAAAACAACATTATGCCTCTCCTTGGTGCAAGGTTATCGAGGTGGAGACGGCAAACTTGATCTGTGCCAGTCCTAAGATCAAAGCAACGCCCAGCGGTCCCGGATTTACAGAAGAAGACTGGGACAATGAGCAGACCATAGATGATGGAGATGAGAACGAGTTTGAATAGGTTTATTCCTAGAACAGTAAAAATTAATTAACAACGACAATGAAAAAGATTTCAATTTTATCATCAATAGCCTGTGCAATGCTTGTGATGCTGACAACGGCTTGCAGCAATGAGGATAGCACAAATGGTAAAGGAGAGTATGTACAGGCTGCACAGTTCCGCATAGTAGAAGAGGATTTCGGAGCTGACAACCAAACAACACGTGCCGTTTCCGCTAAGGAAACGCCAACCATAGCAGAGCTCAATGACTGCGAGGCAGAGACCAGCATAGAGAACGATCCAACAGCGAGTATCGCTGCCCGCACACGTAGCGTGACAACTCCTGTGCATTATACCATCCGTGCTTATGATGGAGGCGCATTGCGAGGCGAACTGAAAGGAACTTTCAGCGGCTCAACATTTACACCTGATGCCAGTACGCCTGATCATATAGAGCTAAGTTATAACCGCACTTATACTTTTGTCTGCTTCAATGACAAGGTAACCCCAAACGGCAATCAGCTTGAAGTAGCTTTGGCAGATGCCGGCACAGCACGCATTGGACGAGTACAGGTAGCTATTGGTACGACAGATAAAACCATTACGATTGTATCCAAACATGCCGGTGTACGCGTTCGCACGCAGATGGTGGCAAAGAAGGATATTCCCGCTATCTCTGCCGCACTACAAACTACTGCCAATATTCCGCAGACCGTATCATACGATCCTGCTACAGGAAGCTATACAGCAACGAACTCGGCACCAATGACAGCCGAAGCCAATAACTTTGCTGCCAGCACTGAAACCAAATATTCGGCATCAGCCTATGGCAAGAATTATGCTTATACCTCTACGGCTGATTACCATTACATTCTGCCAGGGACAGACCTTGCAGCATTGAAGCTGAACTTCACAGGCGGTGTTTTGTTCAACGAAGCCCTTAATGGCACTGTTCAGCCTGCTAAGACAAGTAAGACAGTTGTTTCTAATGAAACTTATATGGTCAAGGTAAAGATGATGCCTTCTTTCCTGTATCTGATGAGTGACGGAACTGTTGGTAAATTCAAGGACACAACCTTTGGTGGTGGGACAAAGACACCTATAGCAGTAGTCATAGATAAAAACAAGCACATGGCTGTTGCATTGAAAAATGCGACACTGGTAGCAGGCAATAAAGTCTGGGCAAATCCTTACTATGCCCAAACCTTGCCTCTATATTTGAACACGAATACACACAGTGTAGATATGGACAACCATCCTGAGACTTCACTTACAACCAATGCAACCAGTGGTAAAGATGAGACATGGGATGCAAGTTACAGTACAAGCCTTGTCAGGGGTGACAAGGTGAAAGGAAAGAATACAGACTTCCCTCCATTCAAGGCAAGTGTTGACTATGGCAATAGCATTGCCTATACAGGAACACCAGCATTGACATGGTATCTGCCATCTAACAGTGACTTCCGCGTGTTATACAATAACCTTGGATTTGGTGACAGAAGTACCGTCATAACAGATATACAACCACATTACCAAACTGCTACTACATACGGATGGTATAGTGAACTTATGAATGATGCTTTCACAAGCGTTGGAGGCACAGCTATGAGCGGACGATACTGGTCGAGTACACTCTTCTACCGAACGAGTCCCAGTAATTATGCCTGTGGAGGATGGATGATGGTGGAAACTCCATCCCTACGCTGGACATATTTCCCATACCATAATATGGTAGGTTCCGCACGTCCTTTTGTTGAATATTAAATGCTCTATATCTCTGCAAAGTATATCCCAGTAGGAAGGCAATCGTATTCCCAATAGGAAGACGAGTGTGTTCCCAATAGGAAGACAAAGACATTCCCAGTAGGAAGACAAGAGCTTTCCTATTGGGAATATAAAACACTTAACATTATTCATTTAATACGTTAAAAACATGATTAGTTTTAAAGTTGTCGAGCGCGTGCTCGGCGTAGGTCCTAGAAAAGGACAGAAAGCTTATGGCGCAGAGCCAAAGTCTATTAACAAGTTCTCACAGGCATGGCTTGTTGAGCGTATCGTGCGTGAAACCTCATTGAGTGAGGGCGATGTGCGCAATGTGCTTATCACGCTGCGAAACATTGTCAAGGAAGTTGTCACCTTAGGCGGTTCACTCGATTTAGGCGATATCTTCTCTATCCGCACCGCAATCCCATCGAAGATGGAGAAAGAGGCAAAGGATGTGTCTGCTGCCTCATTGAAGCGTCCCCGCATCATCGTTCGCTGGAAGTCGGCTGTTGCAGATGCACTGAAGAAGATTGAAGTGGAGGTGGATAACCCTGCAAGAAAGAAAGGCCTCACCCCCAACCCCTCTCCAAAAGGCGAGGGAAGTGAAGAGAACCCTGGACCACAGGTAGGGTAAAAGCCATCCCAAGCCCAGACCTCATCCCACCCCTCTCCAAATGGAGAGGGGAAATTGAAAGTACTGGTTGATAGAGAGTTACAGCAATAGGAGGAGGAAAGAAGCTACTCTATCTTAAAATTTCATTCCTGTACCTAAGAAATATATCTTAATACCATTCTTCCATTCAAATAACTTTGCAGAATTAGACCATTTTATACCTAAAAGGAAGTATAATATGGCTATTTCGTTCATATAATGTTTATATTTGTTAAAAGATATGTGTACACTATACTATATTACAACAGGATATATTATATTTGCATCTGCAAAACCTAAAGGTAAAGAAATAACGACCTAGTGTTAGATAACCAAGTCCTAAATACAACACCCCAAGGACACCTAAGTCAGATAATTAATTAACAAATTCAACTATAATCAATGAGAAAAGGAAAGATCCTACCAGTAAGTGTTTTCCTATCTTGCTGCTGTCTTAACGCGTTTGCCAGTAGTCATGTCAGTTCATCTGACAATCTCGGCAAAAACATGGTTACTGCAATTACCAAGGCAATAGGCACAGGTATCTTAGGAACACAACAATCGAATGGTGATGTAAAAGTTAACGGTACTGTCGTTGACAACGCCGGCGAGCCAATTATTGGTGCAACAGTAAGAGTAAAGAACTCTCAAAGTGGTACAGCAACTGACCTTGATGGTAAATTTGAGTTAAACGTCCCTAAGGGTTCAACTCTTATCATCAGTTACGTCGGAATGCTTACGCAAGAGGTTCAAGTAACAGGTTCTTCTGACCTAAAGATTACCCTGAAAGACGAAGCCCACAAGATAGACGAAGTTGTTGTAACCGCCTTAGGTATCAAACGCTCAGAGAAGGCTTTGAGTTATAACGTACAGAAGATTGGTGGCGAACAACTTAGTGCTGTTAAGAACGTAAACTTTGTAAACAGTCTGAATGGTGCTGTTGCCGGTGTGAACATCAATGCTTCAACGTCAGGTGTTGGTGGTGCTACTCGTGTTGTCATGCGCGGTACAAAATCTATCACTGGTGGTAACAACGTCCTTTATGTAATCGATGGTGTGCCAATGCTCAATAAGAGTGGTGGTGATGTTGGTGGTGGTCGTTATTCAAGCCAACCAAGTGGTGAAGGTATTGCTGATATTAACCCAGACGATATTGAGAGCATCAACGTTCTTACAGGTCCTTCTTCTGCTGCTCTCTATGGTTCAGCTGCCGCTAACGGTGTTATCATGATTAATACGAAACGTGGTACAGAAGGAAAGGTAAGGGTAGCTGTTTCAAGTAGTATGGAGTTCTCTAATCCTTTTGTTATGCCAGAGTTCCAAAACACTTATGGCAACAAAGCTGGTTCTTTTGAGAGCTGGGGTGATCGTTTAGCAACTCCATCTTCTTACAATCCTAAGAACTTCTTTAACACTGGCCATAGTTACATCAACTCTGTAACATTAACTACAGGAACAAAGACAAATAAGACATATATCTCTGTTGCAACAACCAATGCAACAGGTATATTACCTAACAACAAATACAATCGTTACAACTTTACAGCTCGTAACACAAGCGACTTCCTCAATGACAAGTTACATCTTGACGTGAGTGCTAGTTACATCATCCAGAACACACAGAATATGTATCGTCCTGGTGAGTACTACAACCCATTGACAGCCGTTTACCTTTTCCCACGTGGAGAGGATTGGTCAGCAGTACAGTTGTACAAGCGTTACGACGCTTCACGCAAGTTTGCTACACAGTATTGGCCATACGGTGACCAGGGTATGCAGCTGCAGAACCCTTACTTTATTGTTAACGACATGATGACTCCTACAGAGCGTAAGCGTTACATGTTCATGAGTAGCTTGAAGTATGACATTCTTCCTTGGTTAAATGTTACTGGTCGTGTACGTGTTGATAACACAAACACAGAATCAGAGAGTCGTTTCCACGCAAGTGGTCAGGGCATCTTGTATGCAGGTACATACGGTAATGGTATCTATAACCACTCTCAGAGCATTGATCAGCAGACATACTTGGATATGATGTTCAATCTTGATAAGAGTTTCGGTACTGATTATCGCTTAACAGCTAACCTTGGTGCCAGCCTCGAAGACTATCGCTCAAGTGGCGTTGGTTTTGGTGGTCCTATCCTCAAGGTACCAAACTTGTTCTCTTCAGCAGCACTTGACCCTGTAAACGCGATACCTAATGATTCTGAGTTCCGTAAGCGCAATACAGCTATCTTTGCTAGTGCAGAGCTCTCTTGGAAGGATATGTTGTTCCTCTCAATGACAGGACGTAACGACTGGAGTTCACTCTTGGTAAATGCAAAGGAACCTTCTTTCTTCTATCCTTCTGTAGGTTTATCAGCCATTGTAACTAAGATGGCTAAACTTCCAGAGTTCATTTCATTCATGAAGGTGAGAGGTTCGTATACAGAAGTTGGTTCTCCAATCCCTGATCGTTACCGTGGTGTTACCCGTGGTACAGTAACCTACCCTATCGTAAATGGTATTCCTTCTACTCGTACCATCATGCCTTTCTATGACTTCAAGGCAGAAAGAACGAGATCATACGAGTTAGGTTTAGACCTACGTATGTTCAACAACAAATTGAACCTCGATCTTACTTGGTATCACTCTAACACCTACAACCAGACCTTCTTAGCAGAGCTCTCTGCCACATCTCCTTATTCTGGTTTGTATATTCAGGCTGGTGACATTGCCAACACTGGTGTAGAAATGTCTTTAGCATATAACGACCATATTGGTGCTGTAGACTTTGAGTCACGTCTTGTATATAGCCGCAACGTCAATAAGGTAAAGAAGTTGGTTCGTGATTATCACACAGGTATTGACAATCAGGTAATCAACTTCACAGAGACATCTGCTGGTGGTGGCTTCATCCGCGAGGGTGACAGCATGGGTGATGTATATATCACAAAGGTGTTGAAACGTGATGCATCAGGTAAGATTGCTGTTGGTGCAGATGGTAGTCTGTCTTCTATGGACTTACCAAACGGTCAACGTCTAAAAATTGGAAACACTAACCCAGACTTTACTTTAGGTTGGAGAAACAATATCTCATGGAAAGGTCTTAACCTTTCATTCCTAATCAATGCACGTGTTGGTGGTATCGTAACTTCTGCAACACAGGCTGTTCTTGATCAATTCGGTGTATCTAAAGCCACAGCAGATGCACGTGATCGTGGTTATGTAGAGGTTGCTGGTGGACAGAGAGTTGACCCACAGAAATACTACGAAGTCGTTGCTAACCAGCAGTTAATGGGTTACTACTACTATAGTGCAACTAACGTTCGTCTACAGAACATAAGTCTAAGCTACACATTGCCTAAGACTCTATTAGGACAAGGCTGGCCTGGCGTTACTGTTGGACTCATCGCTAACAACCTATGGATGATTTACAACAAGGCTCCATTCGATCCAGAGGTTGCTGCTTCTACTGGTACCTATGGTCAAGGTAGTGACTATTTCAGTGCTCCTAGCCTAAGAAACATTGGATTTAGCTTAAAACTTAACTTCTAAAACGAATTTCTCATGAAACGAAATATTAATTCTATTATATGTGTTTCGGCTATTGCCGCATCACTATTAGCATCATGCCAAGCTGACTTTGAGGATATAAACCGTGATCATCGTCAGCCTACAGAAGAACAATTAGAGCAAGATAACCTCAATGTCGGTGGTTTTGTTACTTCTTTCGAAGAGAGTATCTTCCCTGTAGGATCTTCTGGCACAGGTTATGTTAACGATTATCAGATTCCTTACACACTAGCAGGTGCATGCTGGATTGGTTATATGGCACCAGCTCAAAATAAGTGGGTTGGACGTGGTTTCCCAAGCTACGCTCTGAAGCCATGGAGCCAGTATACCTACAATGTTATGGCTGGTAATGCCTTCCGTAACTTCCTTGACGTTAAGAAGCGCACTGCTAATGATCCTGAAGGATTAGCAATAGCACAGATTATCAAGGTTGCAGCAGTTCACAAAGCAACAGATACCTTTGGTCCTATTCCTTATACCAAGGCTGGTATCGCTGGTGCTACAACAGCTGAATACGACTCACAAGAAGATGTTTATAAGGCTATGCTAAAAGATTTGGACGAAGCTGTTCAGGCTCTTAGCAATGGTGGACATGATGTGTTCCCTAAGTATGATATCATTTACGAAGGAAATTACACTAAGTGGTGTAAGTTTGCGAACTCTTTAATGCTTCGTTTGGCTATGCGCATTGTTTACGCTAATCCAACACTTGCACAGCAATATGCAGAGAAAGCAATCAATAATCCTTATGGTGTAATTGAATCTGCTAAAGACGCTGCACAGCTATCTAAGGGTGCAGGTGTTTCTCTACGAAATCCATTAGTAATCATCAATGGCAGCTACAATGACGTTCGTATGGGTGCAGAGATTGAATCATACCTCAAGGGTTATGACGATCCACGTATCGCCTCTTACTTTGTAAAATCAAAGAATAATGGTATCGAGGGTTACTATGGCGTTCGTTCAAGTATTCCAAACACAACAGACTACTTGGATAAGACAAAGTCATCTTCTCTCAATGTGCAAGACGCAACACCTATTTACATCATGAAGGCTTCTGAGGTTTACTTCCTACGTGCTGAAGGTGCACTTCGTGGTTGGAACATGGGCGGTGGCTCAGCACAGTCATACTACGACAAGGGTATTGCAACATCATTTGAAGAGAATGGTTTAAACTCAGCACAAGCAACAGCTTATGCAGCAAATAGTACAGCAAAACCAGCTAACTTCGTTGATGCACAACACTCTGAATATAATGCAACTGCAGCCTCTACAATCACTATCAAATGGCAAAGCAGCGATACCTTTGAAAAGAACTTAGAGCGTATCATCACACAGAAGTACCTTGCTATCTATCCTGATGGACAGGAGGCTTGGTCAGAGTTCCGCCGTACAGGATATCCTCGTATATTCCCTTCTGTTCTTAACGCAACAGATTGTGATGTTGATGGTGACCTCCGTCCTACACGTATTCCATACTCAAATGATGAATACACCAAGAACCTTGCAAATGTTCAGAAGGCAGTTTCATTATTGAATGGACCTGACAATGGCGCAACACGTGTATGGTGGGATAAGAAGAATAAATAACCCTTATAAAGATTATTCAAATGAAGAAATATTATATTTTCGGTCTCTTAGCATTACTCTTCGCTATTGTTAGTTGTAGTGATTGGACAGAGCCTGCAACAAAGAATATCGACGGACTCTTAGCTGATGCTGATGCTGCACAGGCAAAAGCACATGAGGCTTATCTGGCTAACCTCCGTGCGTACAAACTATCAGATCACCAAGTCACCTTCGGGTGGTTTGGTGGCTGGACAGGTGAGAATCCAGCATCACGCTGCCTCTATAATCTCCCTGATAGTACAGACTTCGTATCTCTTTGGGATGGTTTCTCTAATCTAACCAAGGCACAACAGGCTGACTTGAAGCGTGCCCAAGAAGAGAAAGGTATCCGTGCATTGGCATGTGCTCTTCTCTTCGACATCGGTAAAGGTGTAACCCCTGCACAGCCTAAAGCATCAAAGGATAAAGGTGAAACATGGGAACAGTACAACCACAACTACTGGGGTTGGGTAGATGGTGATGAAGAGAAGATTAATGCCGCCATTGTAAAGTATGCTAATGCAATTTGCGACACAATCTATAAGTACAACCTCGATGGTTTCGATCTCGACGCAGAGCCTTATATCCCACAACCATTCCAGACCAGTAAAGAGATGTGGCAAGGCGATCGTATGAATCTATTCATCCGTACTATGGGTAAGCACATCGGTCCAAAGGCTGAGACAGAAGAAGGTAGAAAGAAACTGCTAGTCGTTGATGGTGAACCTTACTGGTTCTCTGCAGATATGGCTCTCTACTTCAACTACTACATTCTTCAGGCTTACAACTGCTATTCTTACACTGATCTTGACACACGCTTCCAGCAGGTTGCTAACAAATTTGCGTCAAAGCAATCAGCTGAGGAGGTAGCTCGCAAGCTCATCGTAACAGAGAACTTCGAGGCTTACTCTGCTAAGGGTGGTGTAAACTTCACGACTCGTGATGGAAAGACTGTCACATCTTACCTTGGTATGGCTCAATGGCAACCACTAAAGGGACGTAAGGGCGGTATCGGTAGTTACCACATGGAGAAAGATTACGCAGCTAATCCTTCTTACAAGTACCTACGTCAGGGTATCCAGATCATGAATCCTGCTATAAAATAACTAAAACATAAATAGACAAGATGAAACATATATTTCAATTCTTAGGTATCGCTTCTATTGCATGTCTCACATGGTCATGTGCAAATGTAGACTATGATGAGGTGGGTAATGAAGACAAGTTACCCAACGCAATATATATTGATGGTGCAGATGTTGCTCCTATCTCTAAGCTCACAGTAGACGCAGCGGGTGGTAAGGCTAGCTTCACAGCTCGTGCAGCAAACAGACTATCATCTAATGCTACTTTGAAGTTTGCTGTTGATGAGCAAGAGCTTACAAAATACAATGAGGCAAATGGCACACATTATAAGCTACTGCCAGCAAAGTATTACAGCCTATCAACAGAGAATCTCACCATTGATAAGGCAAATATCTCTAATGGTAATATCGACGTAAACGTTAAGCCACTTGGTGACGATTTAGATGCTTCAACAAAGTATGCAATACCTGTAAAGATTGCTTCAGTTGATGGTGCTAAGCTCTTAGGCTCAAGCTCTGTTAAGATCTTCGCTATCGACCGCGTACTCTATACAACTGCTCTACGTCAGAAGAACTTCTACTTGAAGACCATTTTCCCAACACCTTACACAGGTTTACACGAGTGGACAATGTCTTACGCTATCAAGCTTGATCGCAACAAAGATAACCAGGCAGTTCTCTCTCCAGACTTCTATTCTCGTGTCACTGCTGATGGTGCTTTGCAGATGAAGGTGGGTGAGACAGACGATCCTAAGGCATTTGCTAAGACAAAGCTACAGCCAGGTAAGTGGTATTACATTGCTTGGGTTTACAAGAACCAGCATGTAAGATGCTACATCAATGGCGTACTTGATAACGAGTTCGACGTACCAAAGGTTGAGACTTTCACTAAGTTGAACATGAGTTGGGGCGCATTCGAGGGCTATGTTCGTGAGATTCGTCTCTATGACAAGGCACTCACAGCATTCCAGATAGCTGATAACTTGTACATTGAAACTCCTGACAATCCAGACTTACTCTTCTATGCTCCATTAGACAAGAAGACTGGTATCAAGGATGTATCAAAGAAGCAGAATACTATCAAGGTTTATGTTCCAGGTTCTGGTGATGGTACAGAGTATGACCAAAGCCTTATAACATGGTCGAATGAGAAGTTCCCAGAATAAACATTCAATAAGTAACTAAGCAATATGAAAAAGAACATATATATTATAGCAGTTGCACTCGCAGCTACAACCTTTACGGGTTGTAGCCACGATTACAACTACGATGGCGAATACGACATCCCAGGTTATTTCCATGGCTCTGACCCACGAAACAACTTGGTTTACTTCCCAACTAATGTTCAGGAATATACCAACGACTTCGTTGGTGACATCCCTGTGGGTGAGAATAGTCACACATTCAACTTCACAGCAAACATTAGTCGTAATCTTACTAACGCTACTAAGATTCAGGTGGCATTAGCAGCTGACGCTCCATTGTTGGCTACTACTTACAAGGATTATCAGGTGGCTACTGCTGATCAGATATCTCTTCCTAACAACGGAGTATTCGACTTTGCAACTGGCACAACCCAAGTAAACATACCAGTCACTGTAAATAATCTCCAGAAGATTACCAAACCAACAGTCATACCAGTACGTATTACGCCTTCAAGTGCTGACTTGAAGAATCCATCAACAAACAAGCAGGACTATGCTTACATCGTTATTCAACCTAAGGATGTATGGACTGCTAAGCTTATTGGCGAAGGTGGTATAGCAAAGATTGGTGCTTCTTCTACTACATATACAAGTGGCACAACATTGAATATCCAATTTGCTACAACCAAGCAGCTTACTGAAGATTGCAAGGTAGGACTAGAGCGTGACAACTCTCTCTTCAAGAGTGAGGGTGAGGCGAAGCTTGCTCCTGAGGGTATCGCTGTCGCTTCACAGGTAAGTGCAAAGAACTTATCAGATGTGCAAACTACCGTAACATTGCAGCATCCAGAGAAGTTCACAGCAGAGGGCTTATACATCCTTCCAATGCGTGCAGTATATTATGACAAGGCTGGCAACAAGCATTACATCCAAGGCGGAGAGGTGCTCATCCCTATTAATGTAGCTGATATCCACTTCGAGGCATCATCTTCAACTCCATCAGGTAGCAAAATCTCTAGCTCAGATTACACTATCACTACTTCTAGAGACTTCTCTTATGGATCAATAGAAGATATGTCAGATGAAGATACTGAGCAGTACACTTACCTCCCACAAGGTACAACCGACCTCACTATCGATTTGAAGCAAACAACAAGTGTAAAGGGTATAAGCCTAGGAATATTTGTCAACGAAGATTATGCTTACTATCCTGATTACGTAAAGGTTTATGGTAGTACAGATGGTTCTAACTGGAAACTCATGTCTGACAAGATTACGATGAACCAAACAACCTGGAATGACATCGTTGCTACGAAGACTACAAACGTACGCTACCTAAAGATTGAGTACCATACACCTGAGGCGTTTGGCTCATTATCAGAGATTGAAATCTTTAAGTAATTCCGATAATAAGTAAACATCCTCACAGGTGTTTACAACAAGCAAGAACAAGAGGCTGTATCGCTTCTCTTACCACTACAATAAGTGGATAATGAGATGAGGTACAGCCTCTTTTGCGTCATCTCCATACAGCACATATGTGTTACCACTCATTACACATATGTGTTACCACACGTGACACATATGTGCTACTACTCCTTACACGTATGTGCTATTCCTGGTTACACATAAGAGAACCAGAAGTATCATCGGCATGATACAGGAGTTTCATCAGTACGATACTACAAAGCGACCATCAATCGAATGGGATAAAAGATAGGTTCTCCTGCAAACAAAGGAACGCCCTTCTTGAGTTGAGATAAGCGTTATCTCGCATCAAGAAGGGCGCTTGCTCTATTCAAGACAGACGCTGTCTGCCGCTCTCCTACTCTACCAAACGATAGAGACCAACCTCACTAATGGTGGGGATATCACGTACTTGATGAAGTACCAAACGTACTTCTTTCGCTGTTTGAGGAGCAAATTTCAGCAGGCGCTTATGCCCTATCGTAGTACCCTCCGTCACCTTCTTCCATTGTCCTTTGGCATCTTTTACCTCCAATGAGAACTGCTCTACACGCTGCCCCTTTCGGATGTCTTCTTGCACAGAAAGCACATTGAATGTCGCTGGTTGCTTGAGTTTAAAAAGGAACACAGCCGTACCCTTTTTCATATTCGGACGGACGGATGTATCATAATTATCATCTATCAGATTCTGACCTTTACCCTCTAGTAACTGACAAGTAACTTTCGCATTCGCTAAAAGGTTATGCTTAAAAGTAGCATCATATAACTGACGGAAACCACGAAGGCTCTTCACATCTGCCTCCGCAAGCTGTCCTTCCTTATTCGGAGGGAGATTCAAGAGTAAAACTCCATTCATTCCAACTGATGAGAAGTAGATATTCATCAACTCTTTGGGAGTCTTTACCTGATTGTCCTGATCCTTATGATAGAACCAACCTGGGCGTATGGACACGTCAATCTCTGCAGGATACCATACGAGAGACTTTGCTTTCTCAATGACTTTCCGACTTCCTAAATCCTCTCCACGCATATCGCCAACAGGCTGAGTCAGCATTTCCTGTTGAGAGTTCTTAGCTATGGCATCCTGGTCAAGATTGTCCTTTGGAACAACGCTCCACTCCATTTCACGACCTTTACCAGTCTCAGTTCCAACCCAACGAACGTCTGGTCCCATCACAGCTATCACCGCATCGGGTTGTAATTTGCGAATGACTTCATACCAACGCACAAAGTCATAGTGCTGCTTCTTACCATTAGGTCCTTCACCGCATGCACCATCAAACCATACTTCACTTACCTTTCCATATTGCGTGAGTAACTCTGTCAGTTGCTTAACAAAGTAATCGTTATATTCCTCTGTACCATAGAGCTTAGAGTTACGATCCCATGGCGAGAGGTAAACTCCAAATGACATTCCATACTTATGACAGGCATCACTGACCTCACGAACCACATCGCCCATTCCATTCTTCCATGGCGACTGCTTCACACTATGGTCAGTATAAGCTGAAGGCCATAAACAGAAACCATCATGATGCTTACATGTAAGGATGGCACACTTGAACCCTGCCTCCTTCAACTCACGTATCCATTGGTCGGCATCGAGGTTAGTTGGATTGAAGATTGCTGGAGACTCCGTTCCATCGCCCCACTCCCTGCCTGTATAAGTATTTACCCCATAATGCAAGAAAGCTGTCAACTCCTGGCGTTGCCAGTTGAACTGACGAGCGGAAGGAACAACATTTGCAGCTTTCTTAACAATGTCTGCAGGAGAATCAGATGGATTAATAACAACAAAATTATGCTCCTGGGCGTGCGCTACAGGGAGCAATGCAGGCATACAAAACAAGCAAGAACTTGCAATCGTAGCCCTCAGAATTTTCGAGTAGGCTTTATTCTGCATACGAATAGGTAATTGATTGTAAATTAATTTATGTATTACTCCCCGCAAAATTACGACATTATCCTTAGATAATCAAACTATGCTATCACAAAAAGCATATAAAGACTCTTAAAAGCGGAACTAGCAATAATAAACGACAAATAGCCTAGAAATAACACATTTAATTGATAAATTATAGTTAAATATTTCCATAAGTATAAGTAAATTTGTAACTTTGAATCCACTTTAAAAGACATCCAAATAAACGAAATGAATCTAAAGACTAAGAACCAAATGACGGTAGACCAAAACCAAAGCAAGCAGCATAGTCCAGCGACATGGGTACCAACACTTTACTTCGCAATGGGTATGCCTTTCGTTGTTCTCAATATGGTTTGCACGTTAATGTATAAAGGTATGGGAGTATCTGATGCTCAAATTACCTTTTGGACATCGCTCATCATGCTTCCATGGACATTCAAACCTGTATGGAGCCCATTCCTTGAAATATACAAAACAAAGAAGTTCTTTGTTGTACTCACACAGATACTTACGGGATTGTTGTTCGCATTAGTAGCTTTTGCGTTACATCTCCCTTCTTTCTTCGCAATCACCATTGCCATGCTTGCAGTAATAGCAATGAGTGGTGCCACACATGACATTGCAGCTGACGGAACCTATATGTCAGTACTTTCTAATGAGGAACAAGCACGCTGGATAGGCTGGCAAGGAGCCTTCTATAACATTGCAAAGATTGCAGCAACTGGCGGATTGGTATATCTTGCAGGTAGTCTCATCAAAATATTCGGCGTTACGAAGGCATGGACATTCATCATGCTGATTATTGCTATCATAATGGTTTCTATTGGTATCTACCATTATTTCATCCTTCCGAATCCAAAGAAAGAGGCACAAGAAACACCTCAATCCCTTAGTGACTCATTAAATGAACTACTCAAAGTATTCATTGATTTCTTCAAGAAGCCACATATTCTATACTATATCTTCTTCATCATTCTGTATCGTTTTGCAGAAGGTTTTGTCATGAAGATTGTCCCTCTCTTCCTTAAAGCACCCCGTGCTGAACAAGGTCTAGGGCTTACCGAGCAAGAGATTGGGCTTTGCTATGGAACATTCGGAGCTGCTGCTTTTGTCATCGGTTCTATCCTTGCTGGCTATTACATTGCTCATAGAGGATTGAAGAAGAGCTTATTTTCCCTCGCATTAGTATTTAACATCCCCTTTATAGCCTACACGCTCTTGGCTATTTATCAACCAGAAAACTTGATATGGATAGGTGGGGGTATCGTAATGGAGTACTTCGGATATGGCTTCGGCTTTGTAGGATTGTCATTATTCATGATGCAACAGGTTGCGCCTGGTAAGCATCAAATGGCGCATTATGCCTTCGCCAGTGGTATTATGAACCTAGGAGTAATGTTGCCTGGTATGCTAAGTGGACTCTGTAGTGACATTCTTGGTTATCGCAGATTCTTTATCTTTGTTTTGATATGTACCATTCCAGCATTACTAATTACATGGTTCGTACCTTTCACTTATCCAGATACAACAAAGAAAGATAAGGCTTAACAAGCCCTTAAATAACAAATAGAACATTCAAACAAAATAATTAAAACCAAAACTTATGAGATTAATCATAGAACCCGATTACAATCAGTTATCTAAATGGGCAGCTAATTATGTTATCGAACGTATTAATGCTGCAAAGAATCAAGCTAAACCTTTTGTACTCGGTCTGCCTACTGGTTCATCACCAGAGGGTATGTATGCAGAGCTAGTGAAAGCTTACAAAGAAGGAAGAGTGAGTTTTAAGAACGTTATTACATTCAATATGGATGAGTATGTGGGACTACCTGAAAGTCATCCACAGAGCTATCACTCATTTATGGCAGAGCATCTTTTCAATCACATTGATTGCCCCAAAGAGAACATCCATATACTTAATGGTAATGCTGAGGATCTACAGGCTGAATGTCAGCACTATGAAGATATGATTCGTGAAGCAGGTGGTATCGACCTCTTCCTCGGAGGTATTGGTCCTGATGGACACATTGCCTTCAACGAACCAGGTTCATCCCTTCGTTCACGTACTCGTATCAAGACATTGACATCTGATACTCGTATCGCAAACTCTCGATTCTTCGATAATGACCCAGAGAAGGTTCCTGCACATGCTTTAACGGTAGGTGTTGGTACGGTGATGGACGCTAAGGAAGTCCTTATCCTTGTAAATGGTCATAACAAAGCAGAGGCTCTTCACGCTGCTGTTGAGGGAGGCATCACTCAGAAATGGACTATCAGTGCACTTCAGATGCACGAGCACGGAACAATTGTATGTGATGAATCTGCAACAGACAAGTTGACTGTTGAAACATATAAATACTTTAAAGATATAGAAAAGGAGAATCTATAATGAAACTAAATCTAAGTTCACAAATCGTACTAAACCAAGTTCCTAAAGAGTTTTATCACCCATCAACTGCTATCGAGAGATCAGAGATTACGCGCTTTGAGAAAGTGCCTACTGACATATTCCCTACCATAGAAGAAGGTGCTGCCGATATAGCAAATCAACTTGAAACAGAGATTAAGAAGAGAGAACAAGAGGGACGACAACTCGTCATAGGTATCGGCTCTGGCTCATCTCTCACACCAATATTTGAGGAGCTTATCAAGCGTCATAAGGCTGGCAAATTGAGCTTCAAGAACGTTGTTATGTTTAATGCTTACGAGTACTTCCCACTGAATGCGGAGAATGTAAATCGTAGTATCAATCAATTGAAGCAGCGCTTCCTTAATCATATAGATATCGAAGAGAAAAACATCTATACATTAGATGGTACGATTGCTCAAGACAAGGTACAAGAACATTGCCGTGCCTACGAACAGCGCATTAAAGAGCTTGGAGGACTTGATGTTATCTTATTGGGTATTGGTCGTATGGGTAATATTGCGACCAACGAACCAGGTTCTAGTCTCACCTCTGCATCACGCCTTATCCTCATTGATGAGACTGCACGCGAAGAGATGAAGATGAGTTTTGGTTCACAAGAAACCGTTCCTCCATGCTCTATCACTATGGGTATTAGCACTATACTTGCCGCTCGCAAGATTTTCTTAACAGCATGGGGCGAGGAAAAGGCAGATATCATCAAGAAAACTGTTGAGGGTAAGATTAGTGAAACAGTACCTGCATCCTACTTACAAACACATAATGATGCTCATGTAGTAATCGACCTCTCTGCAGCAGCAAAACTTACTCGCATCCAGCATCCTTGGCTTGTTGCTTCATGCAAATGGACCGATAAGTTAGTACGCTCAGCATTGGTATGGTTGTGCCAGATTACTGGTAAACCAATCCTTAAGTTAACGAATAAAGACTACAATGAGAATGGTCTTAGTGAATTATTAGCACTCTATGGTTCAGCTTACAATGCTAATATTAAGATCTTTAATGACCTTCAGCATACTATCACAGGATGGCCAGGTGGTAAGCCTAATGCCGACGACACCTATCGTCCCGAGCGTGCTAAACCATTCCCGAAGAGAGTAATTGTATTCTCTCCACACCCTGATGATGATGTTATCTCAATGGGAGGAACTCTCCGTCGTCTAGTACAACAAGGTCATGATGTACATGTAGCTTATGAGACATCGGGTAACATTGCCGTTGGAGATGAGGAAGTTGTACGCTTCATGCACTTCATCAATGGCTTTAACCAAATATTCGGCAACGAGCAAGATGAGGTTATCAAGTCTAAATACAAAGAGATTAAGAACTTCTTGAAAGGCAAGAAGGAAGGTGATATCGACACACAAGATGTACGTACAATCAAGGGACTTATCCGTCGTGGAGAGGCTCGCACAGCTTGTACATTCAATCAGATTCCACTCGACCACGTACACTTCTTGGATCTTCCTTTCTACGAGTCTGGTAAGATCGAAAAGCTCCCAATGAGCGAGGCTGATGTAAACATTGTTAGAGACCTCATCACTAAGGTAAAACCACATCAGATTTATGTTGCTGGTGACTTGGCTGACCCTCATGGTACACACCGTAAGTGCACCGATGCAGTACTTGCAGCTTTAGACCTTGAGAAAGAAGCTAAAGCAGAGTGGCTAAAGGATTGTCGCGTATGGATGTATCGTGGAGCATGGGCAGAATGGGAAATTGAGAACATAGAAATGTGTGTGCCTATCAGCCCTGAAGAGCTACGTGCTAAGCGCAACTCTATCCTCAAGCACCAGAGTCAGATGGAAAGTGCTCCATTCCTCGGAAACGATGAGCGACTCTTCTGGCAGCGTTCGGAAGACCGCAATCGCGGAACAGCTAAACTATACGATGACCTCGGTTTAGCTTGTTATGAGGCAATGGAAGCATTCGTCGAATACAAGTTCTAGTATCTAAAGGGGCTGTAATAGAAAGAGTATCTTTAGATTACAACCTTTAAAAGAAATAACCCTGTACCTACCTTTCAAGGGTAGGTACAGTTTATACAAACCCCAATATAATCATGTTCTTATCGATTAGAACAGTGATTATTACTAAACAAAACAATCAAAAACTTCCCCATTTAACAAAAATGAGAAAGCATATTATCTTTTCACTTATTCTCTCTTTGTCATGTTTGACAGGGTATGCAAAGATTATCCAAACACCTAAAGATGATGGTGAATTTAGAACCGTTGTCTTTGACGGAGCTCATAGCACCGTCCCTTACCGCATCCCTGCAATTACAGAAACACGCAAAGGAACATTGCTCGCAGTATGCGACTATCGCTTAAACCATAGTGATATCGGATGGAACAATCGCAATGGTTTATGGCAGATTAACGTTGTTATGAAGACAAGCCAAGACTTTGGTCGAACTTGGTCAGACTCTGTTTGCGTTGCACGTGGCAATGAACATGCAACTAACCCTGTACGTGCTGCCTTCGGTGACCCAAGTATTGTAGCAGATAGAACATCTGACAATGTCCTCCTACATTGCGTTGCGGGAAAGTCAGGATACCAGACAGCAACCCGACAGAATCCACAACATGCTGTATTCTTCCATAGTAAGGATGGTGGTAAGACATGGGACAATGGTATTGAACTAACCGAGATGATACATGGTCTTTATGATGGGAAACTACCCAACGGAGGCAAACCTGATGGTATATTCCTTACATCTGGTAAGATCATGCAAAGCCGCTATATACGTAAAGGTAAGTTCTATCGCCTTTATATAGCACATCCGATCAGGCAAAAAGGCGTGGACATCTGCGGTACATTTGTTATCTACTCTGATGACTTCGGATATACTTGGCATACTCTTGGCAACCCTTCTGTCGCTCCTTCAATAGCACAAGATGAATCAAAGTTAGAGGAGTTACCAGATGGTAGTGTATTACTTAGCTGCAGGAATGTATATGGTGGAAGACGATTCAATGTGTTCACATATACCAATGCAAAAGAGGCTACTGGGTCATGGGGCAAAGAAGTAATGCCAGAGAACATGACCGCTAAGGAAGTAAATGCATGTAATGGTGGAATCCTCATCGTACCAGCTAAGAGGAATATTGACGGCAAACAACTCTTCGTCGCCCTACAATCTGTTCCTCTCAGTGCAAAGCGTGATAGCGTTGGTTTCTATTATAAGGAAATAGCTAGTTATGCCGATTACTCAACAGCAGCAGCACTTGGAAAGAATTGGAAGAAAGGACTGCGTGTAACTGACGAGTCTTCTTGTTACTCCACAATGGTTAATATGTCTAATCATCGCATAGGCTTCCTTTACGAAGTTCGCGGGCAAAATGATGGCTATGACATCGAGTTTGTTAGTCTCTCATTGAATGACATAACAAACGGAGAATACACGATTCTTCCACACGTTGACCGCACTCAATTCCTCAAAGATGCAGCTCTTGCAAGAAAAGGAAAGACTCAACCAAGAAACAAAAGCAATATAAGAAAGAAATAAGAACAGACTTTTATACTATCCATTTATTATCAAGATATTGACATGAGAAAAATATTCAGCATTCTTTGTGGCATATTACTTCCTCTATCCTCATTGGCTCAGACTACCACTCCTGAGTGGCAAAGTCAATACAGCACAGGACTGAACAAGTTAGAACCACACGCTTATGTGATACCTTACTCATCTGTTGCAGCATTGCAGCAACCTGGTGGTTACGAACATTCCACCTACTATATGTCGCTCAACGGAAAGTGGAAGTTCCATTGGAATAGAAACCCCGAGCTACGCCCAAAGAACTTTTATCAACCTGACTTTGCCGTACAGGGTTGGAATGACATCAATGTTCCAGGCAACTGGGAACGCCAAGGTTACGGCTTACCTATATACGTCAATGAGACATACGAATTTGATGATAAGCTCTTCAACTTCAAGAAGAACCCTCCTTATGTACCATCTGTAGAGAATGAAGTAGGCGATTATCGTCGTACATTCACTATACCAGCAGCATGGAAAGGACGCCGTGTCGTTCTATGTTGCGAAGGCGTTAAATCATTCTTCTACCTATGGATCAATGGACAATATGTTGGTTACAATGTGGGTGCGAAGATGCCTTCTGAATGGGATATAACCAAGTACCTTAATGACAAGGGGGACAATGTAATTGCGATGGAGGTTTATCGTTGGAGCTCTGGTTCTTACCTTGAATGCCAAGACTATTGGCGTATCAGCGGTATTGAACAGGATGTTTATCTCTACTCCACACCCACGCAATACATTGCAGACTACAACACAACTGCTTCTGTTGACAAACAGACGGATGGTAGCTACAATGGTACTTTCAGTCTAACTACCAATATTAAAGGTACAGGAGCTGCATCTGTCAATTATACCTTAACAGATGACAAGGGCAACAAAGTGCTCTCCGAAGATAAGACTGTAAACCCGAAAGATGCCGATGCCATCGTTACCTTCACCACAAAGGATGTACAGAATGTAGCTGCATGGAGTGCTGAGCACCCTAATCTCTACACGTTACTTATCACCTTAAAGGATAAAGATGGTAATGTAACAGAGCAAACTGGTAGCAAGATAGGATTTAGAACTATCGAGATAAAGAACAAACAACTTTGTGTCAATGGCACGCCTATTCTTGTCAAGGGAGCCAATCGCCACGAACATTCTGAACGTGGTCGCACCGTCAGCAAGGAGCTTATGGAACAGGATATTCGTATGATGAAACAGAACAACATCAACCTGGTTCGCTGCTCTCACTACCCTAACGACGCTTATTGGTATCAGCTTTGTGACAAATACGGATTGTACGTTATCGATGAAGCAAACATCGAGTCACATGGTATGGGATATGGCAAAGAGTCATTAGCAAAGGATAGTACATGGCTCAAGGCACACATGGATAGAACTCGCCGTATGTATGAACGCTCTAAAAACCACCCCAGTATCATCATCTGGTCATTAGGTAATGAGGCTGGTAATGGCACTAACTTCGAGCACACATATCGCTGGCTTAAGAATGCTGATAAGACTCGCTTGATACAATACGAGCGTGCGGAAGAGAACTTCAACACGGACATCTATTGCCCAATGTATCGTTCACTCGATCACATGAAGGCATACGCTAAACGCACTGACACCACTCGTCCTTACATCATGTGCGAGTATCTTCACGCTATGGGTAATAGCTGTGGTGGCATGAAGGACTATTGGGATTTGATTGAGAAAGAACCTATCTTGCAAGGTGGAAGTATCTGGGACTGGGTGGATCAGTCGTTCCGTGAAATAGATAAGAATGGTAACTGGTATTGGAGCTATGGTGGCGATTATGGACCAAAGGATGTTCCTAGCTTCGACAACTTCTGTACGAATGGTTTGATAGCTGCCGATCGCACGCCTCATCCACATCTTGCAGAGGTGAAGAAGATTTACCAGAACATTAAATCAGAGCTTGTATCAAACGATAAAGAAATAACGATTAAGGTAAAGAACTGGTTTGACTTCACCAATCTCAATGCTTACCAGCTTAACTGGCAGATTGTTGATGAGAACGGAAAGGTGCTCTCCAAGGGAACAAAGAACGTGGATTGCGCTCCTCATGAAACTACAACTATCACCTTCCCTACTGCTAACTTGAAGGCAACAACCGAAGCCTTCCTTGATCTCGCATGGCAACCTGTCAATGACGGATTGGTTATCACTAAGAATGATGTAGTTGCTTACGATCAGTTCACACTGAAACAAGCAGCGAACAGCACCACATATCTCCCTCGTGAGAAGCAACGCACAAGTTATAAGGTGGATGAGAAAACAGGCGAGTTAACCTCTTTGAAGAATGGTAACAAGGAATATCTTGCTACCCCACTCTGCCTTAGTCTTTATCGTCCAGCAACCGATAACGATGGACGTGACCAATTCGGACTTAGACGCTGGCGTGAGGCTGGACTTGATTCTATCACGCAGAAGGTAACGAAGATTACGCATAAAAAGGACATAACGAGCGCAGAGACCGAGATTATCGGTAAGAAGGGTAACGTCATTGGAACAGCTCTCTTCACTTATCAACCACAAAAGGATGGTGCGTTAGCAGTATCAGTGACCTTCAACCCAGACACTGCAATCATCAAATCGCTTGCTCGCATTGGACTTACCTTCCGCATGAATGACGACTTCGGAAAGGTTGAATACGTTGGTCGTGGTGATGTTGAGACTTACAACGACCGCAAGCAAGCTGGATTGATTGGGCATTACAACACCACTGCAGAAGCTATGTTCCACTATTATGTGAAACCACAAGCAACGGGCAACCGTACTGATGTGCGATGGGTGAAGTTCTCTGACACAAAGAACCAACTGATGGTTGCAGCGCAGCAACCCTTCCAGTTCTCTGTAATACCATTCTCTGATAGTGTTGTCGATCGTGCTACTCACATCAACCAACTCTATCGCGATGGAAAGGTAACAGTACACTTAGATGCACTGCAAAGCGGTGTTGGTACTGCAACCTGTGGTCCTGGTGTTGCCGAGCAATATCGTGTTCCAGTTAAGCGAACAACCTTCACCTTCGTTCTCTATCCTTTCGCCAAATAGTGTAAACGATTAGAACGACATAAACAATCGCCCTATTCCTTTCCTCTTACCATCATTCGTGGGAAAAGAATAGGGCTTTTCAGCCCCCTAACATTCCTTACGAACGACTTTACTAAGCCTTCTCTTAAAAGGAGAGGATATGCCTAGATAGATTATTAAGGTATATAAGAATCAGCTGGCGATAGTCCCTCGCTACCCTTCTTAAGTTAGTATTCAATCGAACGAGTAATACCATGATGACTGCTTGCCTATAAGATGTATCAAATTCTACAGACGTGTAGAACGAATTATACAAGGCTGTATAACGAATTATACATACGTGTATAACTGATTATACACTTTTGTATAACTGATTATACAGACGTGTATAAAATTGTAGAAAAAGGCTTTCAACAATCGTACTTAACCTTTCTAATGGAAGAGACACCTATTGGAGAGCAATTAGAATACAAACTATAGAATACCAACGAGAACGATGTTAGCTGAGAAGGAGAAACACTTCTCCATTTGAGAAAGGCATATCTTTGATGCGAGAAGGGCGTTTCCTTGTTGTGAGGAAACGCCCTTCTTAAATAGAAGAAAGCCTCTGGTGCTATACAGAAAGCTTTATATTTGTAAGTCCTTAATAGATAGACTCAATGAAAGGCACTCGTGTAATTCAAAAGGAACCATACTATAATCCCTAATAGAACAAGGCTTATAGTTAATCGGAAAAGACAACTCGTTATCTTCTTAATCAATATTACACCAACGACTAAAGCTAATAACAAGCCTAAGAACTGTTCGAATTGTTCCATCTTACAACATCATAGATTCCTACTTAAACAAATGCCTGAAATTCATCGGGATAGGCGTCTCAAACTCCATGCGCTGATGTGTCACAGGATGGTAGAAACAAAGAACATAAGCGTGCAAACATAGTCGGTGCAAAGGATCATCACCATTGCCATACTTGACATCACCGCAGACTGGATGCCCCATATCGGCTGAATGCACACGTATCTGGTTCTTCCTTCCTGTTTCCAAACGATATTCAACAAGACTATGACGCACTGTTCTATCTAACACATGAAAATGAGTAACGGCATACTTACCGCCATTATCCACTGGAGAACTATAAGTGACATAAGCCTTATTATCCTTCAGCCAGTTGGCAATCGTGCCTTCATCGTTCTCCATCTCACCACTGACAACAGCCACATAGCGGCGGTCATAGACTATATTATGCCAATCTCTCTCCAAGAGCTGTTCGGTCTGCATATCCTTAGCATATATCATTAAGCCCGAAGTGTCACGATCCAAACGATGCACAACATGCGCTGTACACTTCTGTCGAGACTTGTGGAAATAATCGTCCAACACAGCTTTCACATTTAGAGCAGAGTGACCAGCAGCCATTGAGAGGATACCTATGTTCTTCTCAATCACAACTAAGAAGCGATCCTCATAGACTATCTTCACGTAACGACTACGGAACAGATCGTTCTTCTTACTCTTACTTACTGAAACCTTGTCGCCAGCTCTTAGCGGATAATCAAACTGCGTTACGCACTTGCTGTTAACCTTTATACCTCGGTTCTGCAACGTTGCTTTCACCTTACTCTTACTCTCGCTGAGGTTAGCTAACAGCCATTCCAGCAATGGAGCATTATCTCTTACCTTATAATGCTTATACTTCTCTTGTGTATATGGGTTCTTTCTTATCATCAGGGTGCAAATGTACGAAGAATAAGTGATACATCTATTAAATCGGTAGAAGAAATTACTTCTCATAGGCTACACGCCAGCCTCAATAACTATTACCTATCAATAACAATTCTTCTCAAGGCTTGAGAAGAAAGCAAGAGATTTGGGGAAATGGAATAAAAGTAGTACCTTTGCAGCCAAATTATTATATAATAAGGTATTAGAAAAAGATGATTACACTTTCAAACCTTGCTATCCAATTCGGCAAGAGAGTTCTCTACAAAGACGTTAATCTAAAGTTTACACCAGGTAATATATATGGAGTTATCGGTGCTAATGGCGCAGGTAAGTCTACATTACTTCGTGCAATATCAGGCGATTTAGAGCCTAACAAGGGAACTATTGAGCTTGGTCCAGGCGAGAGATTATCGGTATTGGAGCAGGATCACTTTAAATATGACGAGTACAAAGTGATGGATACTGTCCTCATGGGACACGATAGTCTTTGGCAGAATATGAAGGAGCGTGAGGCTCTATATGCCAAACCAGAGATGACAGAAGAGGATGGTAACCGCGCTGCCGACCTAGAGTTAAAGTTCGCAGAGATGAATGGCTGGGAGGCAGAAAGCAATGCCGCACAACTTCTTCAGAACCTCGGTATTAAAGAGGATCTACATGAGAAGCAGATGTCGGAGCTATCAAATACAGAGAAGGTGCGCGTTATGTTGGCGAAAGCATTGTTTGGTAAGCCAGAGAACTTACTACTTGATGAGCCTACTAATGACCTTGACCTTGATACCGTGGAATGGCTTGAGGACTATCTAAGTGAGATTGACGAGCATCAGACGGTGTTAGTTGTTTCACACGACCGTCACTTCTTGGACACCGTTAGTACACAAACGATTGATATCGACTTCGGCAAAGTTACAGTCTTTGCTGGTAACTATTCGTTCTGGTATGAAAGCTCACAACTTGCATTGAGACAAGCTCAGAACCAGAAAATGAAGGCTGAAGAGAAGAAGAAACAACTTGAGGAATTTATCCGCCGGTTCTCTGCTAACGTTGCAAAGAGTAAGCAAACTACATCTCGAAAGAAGATGTTGGAACGTTTAAACGTTGAAGAGATCCGCCCTTCAAGTCGTAAGTATCCAGGCATTATATTCAGTATGGAACGTGAACCGGGTAACCAGATTCTAGAGGTACAAGACCTTAAAGCAGTTGATCCAGACGGCACTGTATTGTTCGATCACGTAAACTTCAACATAGAAAAGGGGCAAAAGGTCGTATTCTTGTCACGTAATCCGAAAGCAATGACAGCCCTCTTTGAGATTATTAATGGTAATCGAAAAGCAGACGAAGGAACGTACAACTGGGGTGTTACTATTACAACAGCTTACCTCCCACTAGACAATACAGAATTCTTTAATTGTGACCTAAATCTGGTCGACTGGCTATCTCAGTACGGTCCAGGTAATGAAGTCGCTATGAAGGGATTCTTAGGTAGAATGTTGTTCAAACAAGAAGAGGTTGAGAAGAAGGTAAACGTCCTCTCGGGTGGAGAAAAGATGCGTTGTATGATTGCCCGTATGCAATTACAAAATGCAAACTGCCTCATCCTTGATACGCCAACGAACCACCTTGACCTCGAAAGTATCCAAGCATTCAACAATAACTTGGTTAGTTTCAAGGGTAATATCTTGTTTAGCTCACATGACCACGAGTTCATCAATACTGTTGCTGATCGTATCATCGAGTTGACACCAAGTGGTACTATAGATAAGTTAACCACTTACGACGACTATATCCATGATGAGCAAATCAAGGAACAGAGGGCTGGTATGTACTAAAGACATCCAACATGGCATACAATTTGTAGGTGTCTACCACGATTAATAGTACTTTAATATGAGCAAAAAAGAAAAGAAAATAAACATAGAAGGCGAAGAGTTGGAAAAGAACTATGATGAGTCTACTATGAACGAAGAGAATACACAAACTGAAGATAACAATGAAAAGGATTCTTCAGAGGAATCTTCTTCAGAAGAAAAGACTGATCCTATAGCCGCTGCACAGAGTGAGGCTGAAGCATGGAAGGACAAGTATATCCGTTTAGTAGCCGAGTTTGACAACTATAAGAAACGTACGTTAAAAGAGAAGTCAGAGCTAATCTTAAATGGAAGTGAGAAGACTATCTCCTCTATCTTACCTATTTTAGACGACTTTGAACGTGCTCTTTCTGACAAGACAGAAGACCCAGTAGCCATCAAAGAGGGCTTTGAACTCATCTTCAAAAAGTTCCTCAAGACACTGGAGACACTGGGAGTAAAGAAGATTGAAACAAACGATACGGACTTTGATGTTGATTACCACGAAGCTATTGCCATGGTTCCTGGTATGGGAGATGCCATGAAAGGAAAGGTAATAGACTGCGTTCAAACAGGATATACATTGAATGATAAGGTTATCCGACACGCTAAGGTAGCAGTAGGACAATAAACAAGATGGCTAAAAGAGATTACTATGAAGTACTCGAAGTAAGCAGGAGTGCTTCTGTAGATGAGATTAAGAAGGCTTACAGGAAACTGGCTATTAAGTATCACCCTGACCGCAATCCAGGTGATGCCGAGGCTGAAGCCAAGTTCAAAGAGGCTGCGGAAGCATACGATGTATTGCATGATCCGCAGAAACGCCAGCAGTATGATCAATTCGGATTTGATGCTCCAGGCGGTGGATTTGGTGGTGGCAGCCCATTCGGTGGAGCGGGTGGATTCTCTATGGATGATATCTTCTCCATGTTTGGAGATGTATTCGGTGGTCACGGTGGAGGCTTTGGCGGATTTGGTGGCGGTGGTCAACAGGCACCTAAATATCGTGGTTCTGACCTCCGACTGAAGGTTCGCTTATCCTTACAAGAGGTCGCTACAGGTGTTACCAAGAAGTTTAAAGTGCGCAAAGACGTCACCTGTGAGCATTGTCATGGTACAGGTGCAGAAGGTGGAAGTGGCACTGAGACTTGTCCAAACTGTCACGGTTCTGGTGTAGAAATACGTACTCAACAAAGTATGTTTGGTATGATTCAGACCCAAACAGCCTGTCATGTATGTGGTGGAGAGGGTACGATTATCAAGAACAAGTGTACTCATTGCCAAGGTGAAGGTGTCGTTAAGGGTGAAGAAGTTGTCGAAATCAATATCCCAGCAGGTGTTGCTGAAGGTATGGTGGTCAACGTTCCTGGCAAAGGAAATGCTGGAAAGCACAACGGAGTGACGGGTAATATACAAGTGTATATCGAAGAGGAACCTAATGAAACATTCGTTCGTGATGGACAAAATGTTATCTATAACCTCCTACTCGACTTCCCAACGGCTGTCCTCGGAGGTCAAGTTGAGATTCCAACTATCGATGGAAGCAACGTAAAGATTAAGATTGAACCAGGCACACAACCGGGTAAGACACTTCGACTAAGGAGCAAGGGACTACCTGCCGTACAGGGTTATGGCACTGGAATTGGCGATCTTGTCGTACATATCAGTATCTATGTTCCAAAGGAACTAACGAAGTCTGAGAAGAAAGCCATCGAGGAATTGCGTGACAGCGAGAACTTCCGTGGTGATAAGAATACGAAGCGTTCTATCTTTGAAAACTTCAAGAAATTGTTTAATTAATGCCTTCGATTCATTCTACAAGTCGACTAGCTGATTGTAAGATGAATGGTTTTAGTCCCATTAGACTGTAACGGCTAATGGGACTAAATGTTATTATATCCATTGTCAAACGCCCAAGATTACAAACATAACACACTGCATGACTTACCAAGAAACTGTAGAATATCTATTCAATAGCACCCCTGTTTTTGAGCATATTGGTGCTTCCGCATACAAAGAGGGATTAGAAACGACACGCGCTCTAGACGAGCACTTTGGTCATCCGCACACCCACTTTCTCACCATTCACATCGCAGGAACGAATGGTAAAGGCTCATGTTCTCACACCTTAGCAGCCATCTTACAGGCTGAAGGATATAAGGTTGGACTTTACACAAGTCCGCATCTTATTGACTTCCGAGAGCGTATCAAAGTAAATGGAAAGATGATTTCTGAACAAGAGGTAATCGATTTTGTTGAGCAAGAACGCAGTTTCTTTGAACCATTACATCCCTCTTTTTTCGAACTAACAACCGCTATGGCCTTTAAACACTTTGCTGACCAAAAGGTCGATATAGCAATTATTGAAGTGGGCTTAGGTGGTAGGCTCGATTGCACAAACATTATAACTCCTATCCTTTCTATCATTACGAACATTTCTCTTGACCATACTCAATTCCTCGGAAATACCCTTGGTGAGATTGCAGCAGAGAAGGCGGGAATCATAAAACAAGGTGTACCAGTAATCATCGGAGAGGCTGTGCCCGAGACGCAAAAGGTCTTTCTGGCTAAGGCACAAACGATGGATTCATTGATTGTATTCGCTGAAGACATCCCAGCTGTACTCTCTTCGCAGGCTTTATCAGATGGGGGACGTGCATACGAAACCCGTTTCTTCGGGCATATTAAGGGTGAATTAGGAGGAAACTATCAAGAGAAGAATGCCAATACCATACTTACTGCAACCATGCACCTATATAATAAAGGTGTGATAAAGAATACAGAAAGTATAGAAAAAGGCTTTGCGAACGTTTGTGAGATGACTGGTCTCATGGGTAGATGGCAGACAATTCAGAAACAACCATTAGTGATTTGTGACACAGGACACAATGCTGGTGGATGGAAATATCTGTCTCAACAAATCAAGCATACGCCTTGCAAACAAAGAAGAATCGTCTTTGGTATGGTGGATGACAAGGACTTACACTCTGTCATGGGTATGTTACCCGATGATGCCGTGTACTACTGGACACAACCAAGTACGCATCGTGCCTTCCCTGTACATAAGGTTTCCGAAACTGCTGATACTCACAACTTACAAGGAAAACAATATCCAACAGTAATGGAAGCCTATCGCGCAGCTCTTGCTGATGCCGACAAAGATGACTTCATATTTGTTGGTGGGTCTAGCTATGTGGTTGCTGACCTACTAACAGGGTTGCAATAGAAATTCAAAAGGACATCTCTTATAACATTCACAATGGATAGAAGTTTCAAACAAGACATGTGAATGCACAACAATGAAGAACAAGTCGGTCTATAATGAAATGCTGTCTTATTAATAGAGATTAATAGAAAGAGAAGAAAGAAACGCCCTTCTTAAACAGAGAAGAGCGTTTCTTCACGACAAGGAAAGGCTCTTATCCCATCAAAAAGAGCGTCTCTTCATTTTAAACTTGTTGTCTAATTCCATAAGAACAAACCCAAATTAAGAATCAGAAGAAGTATTCGAGCATAAAAAGAAAAGCATTGAAGATATGCTGATTAAGCAATAAAAGAACTTCTGGAAAGCAAAGGAAAGAGTGTTGATTAATTGTTTTTAACACAATAGTAAATATCATTTCTTTAGGTTAAGTTTGTGACTTTCGTTTATTTTTATTTACTTTGCAACTCATTGAATTAGTAACTAAAAACAAACGTCATGGTAAATACCGCAGAGGCACAATATGTGTGTGGACTGAAGAAAGAGGACTTTCAGACCACTATTGAAGGAAAGAAAACAGACCTCTATATCCTTAAGAATGCAAAAGGAAACGAAGTGGCAATCACGAACTATGGTGGTGCTATTGTCGCAATAATGGTTCCTGACAGAAATGGGAACCTATCCAATGTTATTCAAGGACACGATAATATTCAAGACGTTATCAATTCTCCCGAACCTTATCTATCAACTCTTATTGGACGATATGGCAATCGTATTGCAAAAGGAAGATTCCAACTCAATGGCAAGGAATATAAACTTGCCATTAACAATGGTCCTAACTCGTTGCATGGAGGCAAACAGGGATTCAATGCCAAAGTGTGGGACGCAACACAGGTAAACGAACACGCTGTTGTATTGAAATATACATCCTCTTACGGAGAAGAGGGTTACACGGGAGAGGTCGAAGTGTGGGTTGCCTATTCATTTACGGATGATAACGAGCTAGTTATCAAATACCTCGCTAAGTCGAATAAGAAGACTATCATTAACCTTACCAGTCATGGATTCTTCTCTCTGGCTGGCATTGCTAACCCAACACCCACGATCAATGACTTAGAATGTCAAATTAATGCTGATTTCTACTTGCCTATTGACGAGACTTCTATACCAACAGGTGAGATAAGAAAGGTGGCAGATACGCCTTTTGACTTCCGTCAGATGAAACCCGTTGGACAAGATATTGATGCTGATAACGAACAAATTAAGAATGGAGCAGGTTATGATCATTGCTTCGTTCTGAACAAGAGGGAAGAAGGAGAACTATCGTTTGCTGCACGGATCAAAGAGCCTCATAGCAGTAGAACAATGGAAGTTTATACAACAGAACCAGGCGTTCAGGTGTACACAGATAACTGGGCAGATGGATACAAAGGACAGCATGGAGCAACTTTCCCACGCCGTAGTGCTATCTGTTTCGAGGCTCAACACTTCCCAGATAGCCCTAACCATCCTTACTTCCCATCAGTTATCTTGGAGCCATGTAAGGATTACACGCAGAAAACAATCTATAAGTTTGGAGTGGAGGAATAACCGTCTTATGAATTAATAAACAAAAAAATAAACTAAACACAATGGAAAATCAAACAAAGAAGAAAGGAACTCTAGTGGCAATCATCACTATGATGTTCCTGTTCGCAATGATCTCTTTCGTCACCAACATGGCGGCACCTTTTGGCACAATCTGGAAACAACACTATGATTGGGCAGGTATGATGGGCAACATGATGAACTTTGCTGCATACCTATTCATGGGCATCCCAGCTGGTATGATGATTACTAAATACGGATACAAAAAGACTGCTCTTGTTGCCTTAGCATTGGGCTTTGTTGGTATTGGAGTACAATACGTTTCAAGTACTATGGATGGTAATTCTATCAGCACATACGTTGTTTACTTACTAGGAGCATTCATTTGCGGATTCTGTGTATGTATTCTTAATACTGTTGTCAATCCAATGCTTAACTTGCTAGGAGGCGGTGGTAATCGTGGTAACCAGCTCATTCAAACTGGTGGATCATTGAACTCTCTCGCAGCAACATTAACCCCTATGCTTGCGGGCTCAATGATTGGTGAGATTACAAAAGACACTTCTCTGCAGGTAGTAACACCATTACTTCTTATCGCATTAGGTATCTTTGCAGCTTCATTTGTTATCGTCTGGTTCACCCAACTAACCGAGCCTGAAACAGAGCATGCAGATGTCATTGGTGGGGTTAAGGGTGCTTTGGCTTATCGACAACTTGTTTTAGGAATTATTGCCATCTTCTTCTATGTTGGTGTAGAGGTGGGTATTCCTGGACAACTCTTATTCTATCTGAGTGAGCCAGTATCTGAAGGCGGTGTTCTTGGTAGTGCGGCTGTAGCTGGTCTCATTGCTGGTATATATTGGTTGTTAATGCTTGTTGGTCGTTTTGTAAGTGCTTTCATCAGCGGTAAAGTTTCTTCTCGCACACAGTTAACAGTAACATCTGTAGTGGCTATTGCCCTCCTTTTAATTGCAATCTTCACGCCAGAAGCTAGCAAGATGAACCTTACAGTACCTAACCTTGCCGAGAGTACATTGATACATGCAGAAGTTCCAACAAAAGTATTGTTCATCATCTTGTGTGGAATTTGTACATCCGTAATGTGGGGCGTAATATTCAACCTCGCAACAGAGGGACTTGGGAAATACACAGCAACAGCCTCTGGTTTGTTCATGACTATGGTAGTCGGTGGTGGTGTCATGCCATTGATTCAGAACCTCATGGCAACTAAGATTGGTGATATTCAGAGCTATTGGCTAATCGTCGCAATGTTAGCTTATATCCTCTTCTTCGCTTTGATTGGCTCTCGCCCAGCTAAGAAAGCATAACAAGAATACCCTTTCTAATAGCAGATAATTCCTTTTGAATTGTCTGCTATTATAACATAAATGTAAAATAAAAACCCTAACAATCATTTTAAAATATACTAACTAACATGGACATAGAATTTGTAAGAAGTCGTTTCATTAAACATTTTGACGGCAAAACTGGTAACATTTATTTTTCACCAGGACGTATTAATCTCATTGGTGAACATACAGATTATAATGGAGGCTTCGTATTCCCTGGTGCCGTAGATAAAGGTATCATGGCAGAAGTAAGACCTAACGGAACAGATACTGTAATGTGTTACTCTATCGACTTGAAAGACCGAGTTGAATTTAAGGTAGACGATCCAAAAGGTCCACGCGCTACATGGGCACGATTCATCTATGGCATGGTTCAGGAGTTTAAAGCACTTGGTGTTGATGTAAAAGGATTTAATATAGCCTTTGCTGGTGATGTTCCTCTCGGTGCTGGTATGAGCTCTTCTGCTGCTATGGAAAGTTGTTTTGGCTGTGCTCTGAATGATTTGTTTGCTGATAACAAGATTTCTAAATGGGATATTGCATTGGCAGGGCAGGCTACAGAACATAAATACATCGGTGTTAACTGTGGTATTATGGATCAATTTGCAAGCGTCTTTGGCAAAGAAGGAAAGCTCATGCGCCTTGATTGTAGGAGTCGTGAATTTGAGTACTTCCCATTTGATCCAAAAGGTTACAAGTTGGTTCTCGTAAACTCAAAGGTTAAACATGAGTTGGCAGGAAGTCCTTATAATGATCGTCGTAAGAGTTGTGAGAATGTTGTTGCAGCACTTGGTAAGCACTTCCCTAATAAGAAGTTCGAGACATTGCGAGATGCTAATTGGGAAGAACTAGAGGCTGTAAAAGCAGAAGTTAGTGCCGAGGACTATCAGCGCGCACATTTCGTACTGGGCGAGAAAGATCGTGTACTTGCTGTTTGCGATGCTCTCGTCGCCGGTGACTATGAGACAGTTGGACAGAAGATGTACGAGACGCACTATGGTTTAAGCAAGGAGTATGAGGTTAGTTGTGAGGAACTTGATTATCTCAACGATGTTGCTAAAGAGAATGGTGTTACTGGTTCTCGTATTATGGGAGGCGGTTTCGGTGGTTGTACTATTAACCTCGTAAAAGACGACTTGTACGAGACATTCATCGAGAATGTAACCGAGAAGTTCAATGCTAAATATGGACACAAACCAGAGATCTATCCTGTAATCATCAGCGAAGGTTCTCATAAGGTTTGTTAACTCTGATAGTTATAATTGCAAAAGTATAAGCCATAAGCTCATAAAGACTTATGGCTTTTTACTTTGAGAAAGTCAAAAAAACGGATAAAAACGTGATTATAATCATAAAAAATAGTATTTTTACATCTCTATTATAAATGTCTACAACATGAATGAATATTACCAAGGAGAACCCAAACTATTAGTCTCCGTGGATTGTATAGTCCTAGGATTTGAAAACAAAAAGCTTAAACTACTTGTCGGTAAGCGTAAAGTAGAACCAGAAAGTGGCAGATTGTCTTTGTATGGAGGATTTGTAAGAGAAGACGAGAGCCTGAAAGAGGCTGCTAATCGTGTATTATATCAATGCACAGGTATTAAGAATCCCTACATGAGACAAGTAGGTGCTTTTGGTGAAATAGATCGTGATCCAGGTGATCGAGTTATCTCCATCGCCTATTGTGCACTCATCAATGCAACAGATTATAACCATCAAGCTATGGAGGAAAATGACCTACAATGGCTTGAATTAGACCATCTAGAAGATCTATATGGCGATCACCAAAAGATGGTGCAACTAGCTTTGGAACAGTTACGCAAGCTCCTCAACAATGCTCCTATTAGCTTTAGTCTGCTGCCCAAACTATTTACTTTGACCCAATTGCAACATGTTCATGAAGCGATCTTAGGTACAGAGGTTGATAAACGTAACTTTAGGAAGCGCATTAAACAAGTTGATTTTATAGAGCAAACGAGTCTTATAGATAAAGTAACTAGTAAAAGAGGAGCCCTTCTATATCGCTTCAACAAGCAAGCATATAAGGATTGTTCTGTTTATAAACTATAAGTATCGTGAAAAGTAGAATAACTCTATTATGATCTTAAAATACTATTAGCAGCATCTAAAAACATTTTTATAAAAATGTAAGTTTATTATTTTGAGGTCTCCACATTTATCTCTATATTTGCATTATCAAATTTAAATCCAATCTATATGAATGACAAGGAACTGATGAACCGCGCAGCGGACAACATTAGAATTCTAGCAGTCTCAATGGTAGAGAAAGCCAAGTCTGGACACCCGGGAGGTGCTATGGGCGGAGCAGACTTTATCAATGTTCTTTTCTCTGAGTTTCTCGTTTATGACCCAGACCAGCCTGAATGGACTGGACGCGATCGTTTCTATCTTGATCCTGGACACATGTCGCCCATGCTCTATGCAGCACTGACGCTTCAAAGAAAGTTCACAATCGATGATATCAAACAATTTCGTCAATGGGGGTCAATTACCCCTGGACATCCTGAGCGTGACTTAGCACACGGCATAGAGAACTCTTCTGGTCCATTAGGACAAGGACATGCCTATGCTGCAGGTGCTGCTATAGCAGAGAAGTTCCTTGAGGCTCGACTTGGTCACACTATGATGCAACACAAAATATATGCTTACATCTCTGATGGCGGAGTACAAGAAGGCATCAGTAGTGAAGTCGGAAGATTGGCAGGAAACCTAGGTCTTAATAACCTCATCATGTTCTATGACGCTAACGACATTCAACTTTCTACAGAATGCGGAGCCGTTATGTGTGAAGATACTGCAATGAAGTATCAGGCATGGGGATGGAATGTCATAAAGATAGATGGTAATGATCCAGAAGCTATCCGTGCTGCACTTCATACTGCAAATAAGGAGGAGTTACGACCAACCCTTATTATTGGTGAAACCATAATGGCTAAAGGAGCCTTGCAAGCTGATGGCAGTAGCTACGAACATAACATAAAGACTCATGGAGCACCACTTGGTGGTGAAGCCTATACGAACACTATTAAGCATCTCGGTGGAGACCTCAATGATCCATTCAAGATATTCCCAGAAGTACAAAAATTATACGATAATCGCAATGCTGAATTAAGGAAGATTGTAGCAAAGAGACACGCTGATGAGGCTGAGTGGAAGAAACATAATCCATCAAAGGCAGAGCAGATGCAACAGTGGTTTTCAGATAAGGCTCCTAAAATAGATTGGAGTGGTTTAGTTCAAAAACGTGATATTCCAACACGCAATGGTTCTGCAGCATGTCTTGGAGTAATTGCAGAGCAAGTACCTAATATGGTAGTATCTTCTGCAGACCTCAGTAACTCTGATAAGACAGATGGATTCCTAAACAAGACTCATTCATTTACTCGTGGCGATTTCAGTGGTGCTTTCTTCCAAGCTGGCGTAAGTGAATTAGCTATGGCATGTATGTGTATCGGTATGATGCTACATGGTGGTGTTATCACTGCAATGGGAACATTCTTCGTTTTCTCAGACTATATGAAGCCTGCTATTCGTATGGCAGCACTCATGCAAGTACCTGTAAAATTCGTATGGAGTCACGATGCTTTCCGCGTTGGTGAAGATGGACCTACGCATGAGCCAGTAGAGCAGGAAGCACAGATTCGCTTGATGGAGAAGTTACAGAACCATGCTGGTCAAGATTCTGTACGCGTTCTTCGTCCAGCCGATAGTGATGCTGCAACCATCTGTTGGCAGATGGCTATAGAGAATATGGATACGCCTACGGCACTTATCTTCTCACGTCAGAATGTAAAGAGCTTACCAGAAGGAACTAATTATGAGGGAACTCGGAAGGGTGCATACATAGTCAAAGGATCAGACGAAGACTACGATGTTATCCTTGCTGCAAGTGGTTCGGAAGTATCGACCTGCGTCGAAGGAGCAGAATTACTACGCAAAGATGGAATAAAAGTCCGTGTGGTTAGTGCTCCTTCAGAAGGACTTTTCCGCCGTCAAAGCAAAGAGTATCAAGAAGATATTTTACCCCGAAATGCAAAGATTTTCGGTCTAACTGCAGGTTTACCTGTTACCCTTGAAGGTCTCGTTGGAGCAAATGGAAAAGTCTTCGGACTCAATAGTTTTGGATTCTCAGCACCCTATAAAGTACTGGATGAGAAACTCGGTTTTACCCCAGAGAATCTATACAAACAAGTCAAAGAATATCTAGCACAATAGTTTAACTTGAGCCACCTGTCCCCCAAGACAGGCTGGTTCGTAAAACCTAAACAGCTTATGGAAATAAAAAAAGTAGGAATAGCTTGCGACCACGCAGGTTTCCCATTGAAGCAATTTGTTATCCAATATTTGGAACAACACAAGTATGCATATAAGGACTTTGGTTGTAATAGTGATTTAAGCTGTGATTATCCAGATTACGCCCATCAATTAGCAGAGGCCATTGAAAATGGTGAGGTCTATCCAGGTATTGCTATCTGTGGGAGTGGAGAAGGTATGGCAATGACACTAAACAAGCATCAAGGAATACGAGCAGGATTAGTTTGGAACAAGGATGTTGCAGAGTTAACACGCCAACACAATGATGCAAATGTAGTTGTCCTTCCTGGTCGCTTCATTGATAATAAGACAGCGGAGAAGATTCTTGATGAGTTCTTCAAAGCAAGTTTTGAAGGTGGTAGACATGAGCGCCGAGTAAAGAAAATAGCAATTCTATAAGATTTAAAAAGAATAGAATATATCTTTTGAACTACCCCTAAAGAGATACAATTACGACCATGGTAGATTTATCATGGGTAGAATTAAATCTTTATATCAAGGATAACTAGCAATGAAATCAAAATAGTAACGCTA
>ERZ773044.85-NODE-85-length-51638-cov-7.37431_pt1 | contig 51638 bp, 69 predicted proteins | sample MGYA00511897_ERZ773044 | MGnify/ENA primary metagenome ERZ773044 (study PRJEB29015, sample SAMEA2738116) | human oral metagenome | biome: human oral; feature: human-associated habitat; material: saliva | place: China | collected 2170 ...
CAACGGCTTTGCGCTCTTCCAACTCGCGCAGGTATTGCAGCCGCTCGGCAAGCTGGCGCAGTTGCGTATCGTCCAGCCCGCCCGTGGCTTCCTTGCGGTAGCGGGCGATAAACGGCACAGTCGCGCCGTCGTCCAAAAGCTCGACGGCGGCGGTGATTTGCGCGGCGGTGGCGGAGAGTTCTTGGGAGAGGATTTGGGTGATGTTCATGGGGGTCCTTTTGATGGGTGCAGGCTGCTTTTGGGGCTGCCTGAAATTAAAGGTTTTCTGTTTTTTCAAAATAGCCCAGATAGCCGGTAGAAGGTGGCAAATCCATATTTTCCAATTCTAGAGGATTGATGCTCCACAAACCCGCCAGTTGCGCGGGCGTTTCTTCATCTTGCGCGGCTATCCATTTTTCAAATACTTCGTCTTGTTCAAATTCTTCTTCGGATTCGACATATACAAGGTTTAAAGATTTTTCGGCGGCGGTTTGCCCGCCGAAGTTTTCCAAGATACAGCTGTCGGAAGTTTCAAAACGCCGTATCCATTTTCCATCCTCCGCTTTTGCCCATGCCAGATAATCCGTTACACGGTAAGAACCGAAATATTGTACTTCTTTGAATTGGTCTAATAATGGCTCTGTCAGCATATTGAACGGGCGTTCCGGCTGGAGGCACGGCAGAGCCAAATGGCTGACAACGAACACCCAGCCGCGAATGCAGGGCGATACGAAAACGGGCTGCAGGCTGCTTTGATAGTCCGCCGCTTCCATGATTTGAAAACTGCTTTGCCAGTTGGCCGACTGTATATTCTGCAACGGCAGCTTTTTCAATACGGCTTCGGGCGAATCAGATTTGACCGCCAGCCAATTGGTTTTGAAACCGAATGGCAGCGGCTGATCGGGTTGTGTGTGGATTTCGGGCATTGTGGTTTGGTTTGCAGCTTGGCTGTCGGTTTGGCTTGATGATGCGAAACCTAATTTGTTCAGCAATCCGGACAAAAAATTTTGCATGGTGCTTTTCCCTTTCAAGGCAATATTTTTCAGATACTTCATGAAGTAATTTGAGGCAGGAATCGTCTGAAAAAGCAGAGGCGGATTATGCCACATCGTGATAGGGCTTTCAGGCCGTCTGAAGGCAAACCGGATGGTGGGCAAACGGTTTTACCGGGCGTTTCCGCCTTGCATGACGATTGCCTGCATTTTTGATGGTGATGCGTAAAGGAGGTTTGTGCAGGATGTTTGCCATGTTTTTGGGCATGTATTTGAAAGAAAAAGGCCGTCTGAAATATTTTTCAGACGGCCTCTGTTTGAATTCTGTTTATTGTCAGACGGAATCGGCTTAGATTTCGGTCTGCGTTTTCGGTTTTACGCTGGTAACGATACCGTCTCGGCGGTTTTGCTGTTTCTGCCCTTTGCCGTTGGGAAGGATTTGTTCGACCTTCACGTTGGCCGTTCCGGTGTGGATAAAGCCGAGTTCCTTGGCGGCGGCTTTGGACACATCCATTACGCGGTTGCCGTGGAAGGGGCCGCGGTCGTTGATGCGGACGATGACGCTTTTACCGTTGGAGAGGTTGGTTACGCGCGCATAGCTGGGGATGGGCAGCGTGCGGTGGGCGGCGGAGAGGGTGTTCATGTCGAAGCGTTCACCGCTGGAGGTTTTTTTGCCGTGGAAGCCGGGGCCGTACCATGAGGCCTTGCCGGTTTGGCTGAAACTTTCGATTTTTTTGGTCGGCTGGTATCGTTTGCCGGCTACTTTGTAGCTGAGGTTGGCTGTTTTGTGCAGCGGCTCGGTTTGGACGACTACATCAGGTTGGGCGGTGGCCGCGGCTTGAACCGAAGTGTCTGCGGCGGGAGAGGCGTAGGCACTGAGTGAGAAGGCGGCAACCAGGCCGACGAATAAGTTTGGTTTGGTTTGAATCAAAACTAAATCCTGTTCCGGAGTTGATAGGGCTGGCGGCCGCAAATTCCTTTACGGCCTGTTTTTCAGACGGCCTGTCTGTATGGCAGCTTATAGGCCGTCTGAAAAACCGTTTTGCCGCCACGCTTCGAAAACGACGACGGCCACGGTGTTCGACAGATTCATGCTTCTGCTGCCTGCTTTCATCGGCAGGCGGATTTTTTGCCCCGCCGGAAGGCTGTCGAGGATTTCGGCAGGCAGGCCGCGGGTTTCCGGACCGAACAGGAAAACGTCGCCCGGCCGGAATGATACTTGGTCGGGACGTGTGCTGCCCTTGGTGGTCAGCGCGAAAATGCGGCGGCCGGAAAGGGCGGACAGGCAGTCAGCGAAGTTTTCATGCACGGTCAGGCTGGCGAATTCGTGATAGTCCAGCCCGGCACGTTTCATTTTGCTCGAATCAAGCGGGAAACCGAGCGGTTTGACCAGGTGCAAATCCGCACCGGTATTGGCGCACAGCCGGATGATGTTGCCCGTATTGGGCGGGATTTCCGGCTGGTATAAAACGACAGTAAACATAAAATCAGTCACTTAAAACGGGAGGCACTATGCCCCTATGCGGCGCGGCCGTCAAGATTTTTGCATTTTGGCCTGAGCCAGCGTCCAGCAGTATAGGTTTCCAGCCCCCGCCCGCTTTAGCATTCGGGAAAGTTCGGCCAATGTTGCGTTTGTGGTCGCAACGTCGTCGATTAACAGCAAATTGCGTTTTTTAACATCACCCGCCACGCGGAACAGCCCTGCCACATTTTTCTTCCGCCGCGCATACGGCAGTGTGCTTTGCGGCGGTGCGGGCCGTCTGAAAACGGTGTCTTCGGGCAGCAGGGGCAGGCCGTATCGGGCAGACAGCAGGCGGGCGAGTTCGCCGCATTGGTTGAAGCCGCGTTCCACCAGCCGCTCGCGGCTCAGCGGTACGGCGAGGATACCGTCTATACCGGCATCGTGCAGCCAGGGCGGCGGCAGGGTGGCCATCAGTTCCGCCAACAAACGCTTCAAGGCTATTTGGCGCAGGTGTTTGAATTCGTGCAACAGGCCGCTGACGGTGTGGGGAGGTGTTAGTTTTGTCATAGAGTGGTAAGAACAAAAAAACGGGGAAAAATTTAATAAAAACAAAAAAATGGCCGAAAACAGGCCGAAAATCGAAATTGCAAAAAAGCGCGAAAAAACTGCCTATTTTTTAGCAGATTCGCGCTTTTTTTGTCACAAGAACCATCAGAAAGTCATCAATTACTGATACCGCAGTCCCAGAGGTAGCGGCCGTATATCTCGAAGTAGTGGTCTTCGGAATGGGACAAGTCCAGGTCGAAGGTGGGATACAGCCCTTTGTTGGGGTTGTCGCTGATAACGCGGAAAACAGAGGGGGCGATTTTTTGCAGGCGTTTGACCCTTAATTCATCGCCCTGTCTGAACAGGTAGATACCTTCGCTCAAATACTCTGCGCAGGCCTGCCAGAGTACCGTGCCGCGGTCAATGATTGTGGGGAACATGCTGTCGCCTTTGATTCGCGTGCAGAAACAGTTTGCCGGGCGGACGCCCAGATGGTCGAAGAACGAGGCTCTGAACCACATGGCTTCGGTTTCCACGTCCCACACGATGCTGCCCGGCCCTGCGCTGGCGAACACGCTTGTGTGGTAGCGCACGGGCACGATGCCGGCGGTACTCTGCCGCGCCGACCATTCCGGATACTCTTCAATCATCTGCCGCATAGACAACGGCACGGCGGGCAGGCGCGCGTTTTCCCGGCTGTCTGCCCTCTCATTATATATAGGCTTTGCCTCAGGCTTCCCGCTGCGGGCGGCCTTTTCTTGCAGCAGTACATCGAGCACGCCTTTTTCTTTTAATTCCTCAATAACATAGTCCGGAAGCGTGTAGATTCTCTTCACGCCTCCTTTGCCTCCTTTGCCACGAACTTCCGTAAAAGGCCAGTTTTCCCTTTGAACGCGATCTGTAACTCCCGGTTTACTGCTGGGAAGTCCCGAGATTATTCCCATGTCTTTCAATTTATTTGAAAAATCGGCGATTTCCTGAATACTTAATTCATATCTCATAAATCTTACTACTCCTTATCAAAGTAGTAAGATTAAGTAGTAAGATTATTTTCACATATAAATCAATTAAATAATGAAAATTTTAATCTTCCTACTTTACTTCTAAATCTTACTACTTTACTATGTCCACAAGTTCGGAACAGAACTTTTAGACATTCTAACCGATTTTAAACATTTGCTCTTTAACAACTTGGAAAGCCAAAAAAGCGGGTATTTGTCCCGCAGAAATGGAGACTACTGAACAGGCCGTCTGAAACAGTCGGACGGCCGATTGAGTGGTTTCGTTTTTTAGAAAGGAAAGTTATGCACCCGGAACTGATACGTGCACAAATCAGAATGCGCGGAAAAACGCTGACAGGTTTGGCAAAAGATTATGACCTACATCCAAGAGTAGTGGTCAAAGCATTATCTCAGCCCAGCTTGTCGGGAGAAAAAGCAATATCGGATTTTTTGAACATACCTTTATACAAGCTCTGGCCGGGGCGATGGACGGAAGACGGACGGCGAATCCGTCCCCGTTGGGCACATCTCTATATTAAAGAGGATGCAGCATGAAGAAATATTCTATTGCCGAATTGCTTGAAATGGATTTGGCAGGATTGCCTAAAACAAAAATGGGGTTGAGCCAAAAAGCCGACCGCGAAAAATGGCCTTTTGAAGAGGTCAAAGCCAAAGGCGGGCGCGGCGGCGTCAAAAAACTCTACGCCCCGCCCCCTGAAATCCTGAAAAAAATCCAAGCCGTGAAGCTCAATCGGGCACTGGCGGATACGGGGGTGGAGATAGCGGCCGCCCCTGCCGCCATGCCGCTGCCTGTCACGGTATCCGACCTGCCTGCCTCTCCGGCTGCGGCTGTTCCGGCAGTTTCAGACGGCCTTTCCGCCGCTGCCGCATCTTGGTTATCAAGCACCGCCACCGAGGCGCAGCGTAACTGCGAAGCGGCGCGGATGGCGGTGTTGCGGGAAGTGGAAAAGCTGATGGCGGATACGGGGATGGGTAAAGAAGCCGTGATTACCTCGCTGCTGGTGCAGGCGAAAACGGAAGAGCAGCCGCGGCTGGCCAATATGTTCCGCCTGGCCTGCGACAAACGCGGCGGGTCGGGCGGTTTGCCGAGTGTGCGTACCGTCAAAAGGTGGTTCACACAGCGCGAACGCAACACCCTGCTGCCGCAGATTTCCTCGCCCGATATGAAGATGCCGCCGTGGCTGCCACTGTTTATGCAGTATTACGGCAGGCCGTCCAAACCGAGTGCGCAGGATGCCTACCGGCTGTTTTTGCCCGCCTTGGCGACAAATATGCCCGATGTGAAGCCGCCGAGCATTCATCAGGTCTACCGCGCCTTGGACAAAATCGGCAAGGTCACCCGCGAAATCGGCCGCATGGGCGATCGGGAGATTAAGAACATCAAGCCGCATAAGGCGCGCAAGTTCTGGCATCTCAAACCCGCCGCCGTCTATACGGCCGACGGCCACACCTTCGACGCAGAGGTGCTGAATCCGTTAAGCGGCAGGCCGTTCCGCCCCGAAATCACGACGGTGGTAGACGTCGGGACGCGCCGCTGCATGGGCTGGAGCGTGGGGCTGGCGGAAAGCGCGCTGACGGTGTTGGAAGCCCTAAGCCATGCCAGCCGCAGCGCCATCGGCGCGGTGTGGTATGTCGACAACGGCAGCGGTTTCAAAAACGCGATGATGACCGACGAGGCCACGGGGCTGATGGGGCGGCTGGGGATGACCATCCACCATGCCCGCGCCTACAACTCGCAGGCCAAAGGCGCATCGGAGCGCAGCCATAACATCTTCACCCGTGCCGCCAAACGCCTGCCGACCTATGTCGGCAAGGATATGGACGCGGAGGCGCGCAAAGCCATGTTCCATTGGACGCGCGGCGAAATCAGGCTGCAGGGCGGCATCATCAACGCGCCGATTCCGACATGGGACGGCTTCAAGCAGTACATCGAAGCCGTGATTGCCGAATACAACGATATGCCCCACCGCGCCCTGCCGCAGATTTACGACGCCGACGGCAAAAAACGCCATATGACGCCGAATGAGTTTTGGGCGGTAAAAACGGCGCATTTCGGCCACCCGCCGAAAGTCGCGCCCGAAGACGAAGGCCTGCTGTTCCGCCCGCAGGTGATGCGTACCGTGTCGCGCGGCAAAATCTCCATATTGAATAACACCTATTTTTCTACCGAATTGGCAGAGTTCCACGGCGAACGCCTGCGGGTCGGCTACGACGTGCAGGACGCAAGGTGGGTGTGGATATATGACGATGAAGGCCGTCTGATTTGTAAGGCCGAATGGGAAGGCAACGCCACAGCCTATATGCCGCAGAGCTACATCGAGCAGGCGCAGGACAGGCGTAACGAAGCGGCCCTCAAACGCAACAACGACCGCCGCGCCAACATTCTTGCCGAGCAGCGCACGCCCGCCTTGGAACATCAGGAAAGCGTGTCCATCGGCGGCATGGTGTTGGATTTGGACAATCTGCCGAAGTTCGGCGAATTGCTCGAAGCGGAAATCTTGCCCGAACAAGCCGAAACGCCGCCCGTATCACAGGCGGCAGAAGCTGAAGAGTGGAAAGTGCCGGGCGACAAGGCCGAACGCTATGCCCTGTACTGGCAGATAAAGGACGAGCCGGATTTGCCCGAAGCGGCGCAAAGATGGCTCAGACGCTACCCGAACAGCGCGGAATTTCGCGGATTCCACGGCGTGTTTGACGTGAAAGCAGGTTGAATTTTTGATTTTTTTATTTTTAAAGGAGTAAGGCAATGAAAGAGCAAAGAGAAAACAGGCAGGCCACATTTGGCTATATGCCGCAGGATTATGTGCGTGCGGCGCAAATGCGACGAAAAGAAGCGGCGGCCGCGCGCTTGGCGGCACGGCGGCAGGCAGTGGAAGAAGAAGCGGTGCAGAAGGCGTTTATCTGTCTTGCTCTGGAGAAACAAAATCGCGCAGAAAACGCATCTCGTAGCCCGCATCAAACGCAGTCGGAGGCAGCGGGTTCAGTTTGGCAAGCTCGACGCGCAGAAGATCTAGAAATTCAGCGCACGGTGCGTATGCGGCTTTGGCGCAGCAGGAATCTTTATATCCGTACCGCCAGAGCAATGTATTTACAAGCGCACCGTCTCTTAAATGCCGCCATTTCGCATAAGCGAGCAGGCCATGCTGTTCGGGGTGCTGCCGCCATGCTTTTTTCCCGGCTGCTTTGCCGCCCATATAGGCATTTAGAAGACCTTGGTATTTCTCGCGCCATTCGCAAAAGCCGTCTTCACCGTGCTCTCTGATAAAGGAGAAAACCTTTTGTGTCTCCTCTTCGCCCAGAGCCCAAAAATCGGCGGCCAAATCATATTGCAGGGCGACGCTTAAATAATCAGAGGTTTTATATTCCGGATATTTTTCCATTTTCAGACGGCCTTTCAGGTCAAAACGCAAACGAAATGTGCGCGGCTGCAACCGCGCACGGTGTCAAACAAGGCTTGCTTTAACGGAGTAAGCTGATTTAACGGAGCAGATTTTAAATGGAAATAGCCAAAATCACCAATATTGCGCTGGCCAATGCGGCGATGGCGCAGCTTGTCAACCGTCAGGACGGCCTGCCCGGGCTTGGCGTGCTCTACGGCCCCTCGGGCTACGGCAAAACCACCGCCACGGTGGCCGTCGCCAACCAAACGCGCGCCTATTACGTCCAACTTCGCAGCGCATGGACACGAAAAACCTTTATGGAAAAGGTGTGTGTCGAGTTGGGTGTGGAAAAAGGCCGCAACACGGCCGAATGTTTGGACAACATCTGCGCCCGGCTGGCCGCTTCGCAACGCCCGCTGATTATCGACGAGGCCGACTATCTGGTGACCCGCAGCGGCATGGTCGAACTGGTGCGCGATATCTACGAGGGCAGCCAGTCGCCCGTCCTGCTGGTCGGCGAAGAGCTGATGCCCAACAAGCTCAAGCGTTACGAACGCTTCCACGGCCGTGTTTTGGCGTGGATACCGGCGCAGCCGGTGAGCAAGGCCGACGCGCAGGCGTTGGCGCAGGTATACGCGCCCACGGTCAGCATCGCCGACGAGGTGATCGACAAGCTGCTGGCCGTGTCGCACGGCTCGGTTCGCCGCGTGGCGGTCAACTTGGTTAATCTGGCCGAACTGGCCGACACGCAGGGCTGCGACGAAATCACCCTGTCCACCCTCAAAGAAGCGAAAGGTTTTGACTTCTACTCGGGCGAAGCCCCGGCGCGGAGGCGGCCATGAGGGGGCAGGCAAGGGAAAAACTGTGGCGGTTTTTATGCGGCCGCGGTGTCTGTACGATACGCGAAGCGGCGGCGGCATGCGGCATCCCGTTTAAAACGGCCTACCACTATTTCCGCCAGTGGGAGCAAAACGGCAGCATCCGCGCCGACGCGCAAAAGTATTACCGCATCGTGGAAAAACGCGCCGAAGCCCCGCGCCTGCGCCAAGACGGCAGCGAAATCGGCGAGGGCACGGCCTCGGTGATGTGGCGCACCATGAAAATCCTGCACACCTTCACCCGCGAAGAACTGTACGCCCATGTTGCGATCACGCACCCGACAGGCAGGGCGGCCGTTACCCGCTATGTCCGCTTTTTAAGCAGGGCGGGTTATCTGCGCGGCGCGGGCGGGCAAAGGCTGGCACTGGCCGCCAATACCGGCCCGCTGCCGCCGCACGTCGGCGAAGACGGCACGGTGTACGACCCCAACACCGGCAAAACGGTATTGGAAGGGAGGGCGGCATGAGCGTAAAACCCGTTATCGAACAGCCATATATGCAGGAAGAATGGTTTGTCGTCCTCAAAGCCGAGGCGGAAAAAAGCAATCTGCGCGCCATTGCCGAAACAACAGGCTACAGCAAAACTACCATCGGCATGGTGCTGAAAGGGCAGTATGCCGGCAAAACCGACAACGTGGCCGCGGCCGTGAAAAAAAAGCTGGCGTCCTACCGCTGCCCGCACAGCGGCGAGAGAGTGTCCGTCACCATCTGCCGCAGCATCGCCGACGAGCCGCCGCCGACGCACAACCCCATCAAGATGCAGCATTGGCGGTCGTGTCAGAAATGCGAAATCAGGCCGTGTGAAAAACGTAAAAAATCAGAAAGGTAAAAAAATGAGAATCCGATATGAAAAAAGAGTGATTAAGAACGGATTGTTCGAATATGAAGGTAATTTCTACACTTTTACTGGCCGTCCGGACGGCGGCGGTGACGGCGTGGAAATCTTGGTTGGGAAAAATAAAAAAGGCGGGATCATTGCCAAATATCCGAAAGACAAGTGGGGAGAATATCGGGCGAGATAAAGCCAAGACCTTGGTGCGTCTATATTTTTTTGCCCGCTGTTTTTAACAAATGATTGTTTTATAAGGATTTTATAAAAATGGAAGAGTTGAAAATCAAACTGGTGCATTGGGCGGTAGCGGTGCCTGCGGCCTGGATGATGGCCGCGTTGCCCTCGTGCGAAGCCGTACCCGCAGTGCGGCAGGAAGCCGTGCAGGTGCATATTGCCGATTGGGAAGAGAAGCCGGTGTCGGCCGAATCCCCGCCGCAGGGACGCATGGCGGAATGGCCGATGCCGGGCGAAGTGCCGCCGATGCCGTTTGAACCGACCGAGGAAGATTTTGAATCGGGGTTGGCGCGATGAGTTGGGGCAGGCGTTACAGCGACCCCTTCGCGTTCGGCCGCCATGTCGGCAGCCTGCGCAGCAGGCGGTGGGGGCGGTATCCGGAAAAGACTTATGAGGATTACAGGCGCGAGGAAGCGGAAGAGAGGCAGCGCAAAATCAATGCGGTGCTCTCGGAAGTCCGGGAGAAGTTCGGAGAGGGCGTGCTGCGGCGCGGAAGTGATTTTTTGAAGGATGAGGATGTAGAAAATGGATAAAGAAAAGGTATTGGACAAGATTAAAAAGTGTTTGGCTTTAGGCGAATCGGCCAACGAACACGAGGCGGCGCAGGCCATCCGGCAGGCACAAATCCTGATGAAAAAGTACGGCGTCAGTGAAATAGATGTGGAGCTGTCTGCCGTAACCGAAAAAGGCGTGGCTTGCGCCTCAAGCCTGCCGACTTGGCATCAAGTCCTGATTGCCCAGTGCGCCAAGGCATTCGGGGTTGAGTGCTACCAGCAAACGCAGTGGGGTTTGGCCGAAGCACGGTTTTTCGGCATCGGTATCAAGCCGGAGCTGGCCGCCTACGCTTACGAGGTGCTGCTGCGCCAGCTGAAAAAAGAGCGGCGCGAGTACATTAAAACCGAGCTTAAAGCGGTGCGCCTGACACGTAACAAAACCGCCCGTGCCGACCAATTTTGTACGGGTTGGGTATATGCAATTGTGAAAAAAGTGGAGGAATTTGCCGCCGAACCGGCAGAAAAAGAGGTGTTGGCACACTACAAACAGCAGATGGGCGAAATGGGACAGGCCAAAAAACGCGATGTACACGGCGGTTCGAAAGCCAGCAGAGAGCAGGATTTGGCTGCCGGAGTAAGAAAAGGCCGAGAGGCGCAGCTGTACCACGCGATGGATGGCGGCGAAGAGCGGAAGCAGTTAGGGGTAAATGGACAAGGATGAAAAGAAATGAACGCAAAAGAACTGTTGGAATGGCTGGAAGAGCGCGGCGAGCTGTACATCTGCAAAGCAGACGGCGGCAGCTATACCGTCGTCGCACGGGCGGCTGACGGCGTGTTGAAGACGGCGGAAGCGGCCACGTTGGGTGAGGCGGTTTTGATGTGGGAGGAAATGTGATGAACATCCGTTGCCCTAACTGCGGCGCGGTGCACAGCCTGGATACCTTAATCAACGATGCCGACGCATCGGCGGTGCTCAAGGCCGTATTGGATATGGATGCCGAGTTGGGCAAGGCGGCCATCCGCTATATCGGGCTGTTCCGCCCCGCCAAGTCTCAGCTCTCTTGGTCGCGTACGGCGAAACTGTTGAACGAGCTGCTGCCGTCGATTAAGGCCGAAACCGTCGAGCGCGACGGCGTGTCCTACCCCGCCCCTGCGGCGGCATGGATACATGGCTTTACCGAAACGCTGGCTGCCCGCGATGCAGGCCGTCTGAAAACGCCGCTCAAATCGCATGGATACCTGTACGAAATCGTCAGCAAATGGCAGCCGTCGGCCGCTGCGGCAGTGCCTGCCTGTCCGATGCCTGCGGATGCGGCGGCGGTCAATACCAAGCTGCGGCAGGGTGTACACGCGCTGACGCAGTGGGCGGGCGAAGACTGGCTGAAACAGGAAATTGCGGCAGGTTTTTCCCTGCTGGCCGCACAGAACCTCAAAGGCCGTCCTGCGGCGCAGGATTTGCCTGTTTTGGCCGCGCTGTGGGAGCAGAGGTTGATGGAGCACGCGGTTGCACGCGGAGAAGTGAAGCTGATTGCGGAAACGGACAGGATGCGGATTCAGACGGCCTTTAAGGCCTTACAGGATACGCAGGAATGGCCGAACGTCATCGAACTGATCCGCGCCCTGCCGCCGCGCCTGATACCTCGTTCGATGTTGACGAAACCGCAACCCGACCGGGCAAAAGGACGGGAACAGTTGGCCAAAGTCAGACAGACTTTAAACCGGAAAGGAAGTGAAAAATGAAATTCTCAGCAAACGAAGAAGCAATACTGGCTGAATTTATCGGCTACTACTGGTTGTTATTTGCCATGTGGTGCGAAGAAAACGGCCATACGGTAGGAGATGCCGAATCAATCAGGGTCAAACTGGAAAGCCCTTAATCATCAACTAGCAAAAAGGAAAACCAAAATGGCGAAACAACGTATCAAACAGGCCGCGATTGAAGCGGCACAGGACAAGGGCGAAGTAACCGCCCACATCCGCCGCATCGGCGACCTCGCCCGCGAAGTGAAACGGCTTGAGACCGAGGCGGGCGATAAAAAGGCCGCAATTGAAGAGGAATATGCCTCCCTTGCCGCGCCTTTGAAGGCCGAAATCGAAGGCCTGACGGCAGGCGTATCGGCCTACTGCGAAGCGCATAAGGACGAGCTGACCGAAAACGGCAAAACCAAAACGGTGGACTTTACCACCGGCCTGGTCAAATGGCGCATCCGCCCGCCCAGCGTGAAGGTAACCGGCGTGGCCGCAGTCTTGGCATGGATGAAGGAAAAAACCGCCTTTGCGGAATTTATCCGCACCAAGGAGGAAATCGACAAGGATGCCGTCCTCAATCAGAAAGAGCGGTTTGCCGACGGCCAAGTCCCCGGCCTGAAAATCGTCAGCGGGCTGGAAGACTTCGTCATCGAGCCGACCGAGCAGGAATTGGCCTAAATCACCGGCGGCCTCGGTTGAGGCCGTCTGAAAATCTAACCGACAACAAGGAACAAATTATGTGGTTTAAACAATGCAAAGCCTACCGGCTGCCTGAAACCCCGGATGCGGCCGTTTTAGCCGAGGCGCTGGACGAACACCGTTTTGTGCAGCCCGGCGGGATGGATTGGTTTACCGACGGTTTTACCGTACCGCAGCCGTTTGGCGACGAGCTGGTATTTGCTGCCAACAAGACCTTGGGTATCTCCCTGAAACGCGAAGAACGGGTGCTGCCGGGTGCGGTCATCAAAACCGCCTTGGACGAAAAAATTGCCACAATCGAAGCGGAAGAAGCCCGTAAAGTCGGCCGCAAGGAAAAGCAGGAGCTGAAAGAGCAGATTGTTGACGAGCTGCTGCCGCGCTCCTTTACCCGAGCCAGCCGTACCGATGCAGTCTTGGCCGACGGCTACCTGCTCATCAACCAAACCGGCAACAAAGCCGAAATCCTGTTGAGCCATCTGCGCGAAGCACTGGGCGGACTGCCGGCACATCCCACCTTTACCCGCCACTCCGTATCTGAGTTGATGAACCAATGGCTGCTGCGCGGCGAGGCCGACGGGCAGTTTGAATTGGGCGACTACGTGGCTTTGGTCGGTGCGGGCGATATGGCACCGGAAGTACGTATTAAGCGCGAAGACGTAACCACCGAAGAGGTGGTGCGGCATGTGAAAAACGGTAAGCGCGTGGTCGAACTGGGCTTGGTATGGCGTGAGAGCGTGGTATTAGTGCTGACGCAGGATTTGACCTTGAAGCGCATCAGCTACCTAGACCACTTGCAGGAGGATGCCGAGAGCCACGGCGACGATGCCGCCGGCAATGCCTTTGCGTCGCAAATCATCATGGCTCATGCACTGACCGGCATACTGGACGAGCTGGCCGAATTATTGGGCGGCTGGCAGGAGTAAAGACATGGCAACAGTGAACATCCTCATCAGCGACCAACCGGACGGCCTGTTTATTAAGCTGACCTCCGACGAACCGATGCCGAAGGATGACGAAGACGGCGGCAGCATCGCCCAAAACGCAGGCCTTATCTGCCTGGCCGTCCTCAAGAGTGAAATTAGGCAGATAACCGGCAGGGAGCCGGACTTGGTCAATAGGCAATAAACCAACCGCGCGGCACGGCCTGCCGCATCAACACAAGGAGCATTGATATGCAAATCGAAGACGGACAAATCATCAAAGACTTTTTGGAACAGAACTGGGCGGCCTGGCTGGCCTACTGTGAAGAAAACAACATCAGCGAAACCGACGCAGGAGAAATCTGCGACCAACTGGGAGAATAAACCATGAACAAACCCCAACTGATCGAACAAATCGCCAAGCACGGCGGTATGGTCAAAGCCGAAGCGGCCAATGCCCTGGAAGCCGTCTGCCGCGCCGTCAAAGCCGCCCTGCGGGACGGCGAGGCCGTCGCCATCCCCGGCTTCGGCACATTTGAAGCCGTTGAGAAACCAGAGCGGCAGGGGCGCAACCCGCAAACGGGTGAGGCCGTTACCATCCCCGCCCACAAGGCCGTAAAGTTCAAGCCGGCCAAAGCCCTGAAAGACGCAGCCAACACCTAGCGGCAGTCTGAAACGGCAAATCCAAGCGGGTTTCACCTGAAGCCCGCTTCAGTTTGACGTTACAATCCCGCTTTTTTGGAGGATTTTATGAATCAGGAACAAACATTGCAGGCCGCTTACGACGCGTTCGTGCGCCTGCACGGCAGAGAGCCGGATATCCTGCGCTGCACGCAGGCCGAGTATGACGGCTTTATCGCCGAACTGTGCCATATCGACTACGACACCGGCACGGATATCCGCTATCTGAACGCCGTAGTCGGCGTGGACAATGTGCCGCATTTCCGTTTTGAATGACAAAACGCTTGCAAAAATCCTGCGTTTGCCGTAGAGTAGTTTCAGGTGCTCAAAACACCTTGATTACTGTACGGACATAACGCCCCGATAGCGCGGTTTTTTTACGCCTGTTGGTTTCAGACGGCCTGTTCTCGGCTGTCTGCACCGCCTTATGGCCGAGTGTGTGAGGAATACAATACCCGCAAGGGGAATAACTCCGCCGCTTACAGTACGGTTTTGAGCACTCGGCCGCCCATACGGGCATTCTTCAAAATCTCCTCTCAAAAGGAATACTGTAATGACATCTCAACCCTTGGTGCGCCATTCCGGCAACCGTCTTATTACAACCTCCCTCGCAATCTCCAATAACTTTAACAAAAAGCACAAAGATGTGCTTCGTGCTGTTGAAAATTTAGAATGTTCACAAGAATTTAGAAAGCGCAATTTTGCGCCCACGTCTTACAAGACCTCACAAGGCAAGGTTTTACCCGCCTACGAAATCACCCGCGACGGCTTTGTTTTCCTCTGCATGGGCTTTACCGGCGCGCAGGCCGCGCAGTGGAAGGAAAAATACATCGAAGCCTTCAACCGCCTCGAAGCAGAAATCTACCGCCGCGAAGCGCAGCCCGCCATCGATGCCGCCGCGCTCGAACGCCTGCGCCAAGCCTATCTGGACGACAACCCGCAAATGGTTGACCTGCTGCGCTACCGCGATGCGGGTTTGAAGCAGACCGAAGCCGCCATTCTGCTGGGCGTGTCGCCGCAGACCGTGCGGGTGCGCCTGAAAAAGGCCGCCGCGCTGGGGCTGTGCGATTACAGGCCGTCCGAAGTGCTGGCCGAACGCGGCCGCCTCGGCATGGCCGCCCTGCGCCAAAAACAGGCGTTTGCCGCTTTGCAGATGTCTCTGCCGATAGGAGGATGAGCCGTGAATATCACCGTAACCCTCACCGCAAAAGAGCTGGTCGCCCTCGATTTCTGCCTGTTCACCCTCGAGCTGCTGGCCGATTATGAAGACCAGCTGGAAGATTTGCATACCGGCTTCCAATCCCTCGCCCTGACCGCCGTTGAAAAAGGCGGACTGCTGCGCAACGCGGTTTGGCAGGCTGCGAAATAAAGCCCGGCCAACCGTAACCATGATGGTTACGGTTGGACAAACGGCGCAAAGGCCGTCTGAAACCCGAAAAACAAGGGTTTCAGACGGCCTTTTTTATTGCCCGAGCAAGTGCTTAAAATACTATATGTAGTATTTTTACTGTATAATAACGCCTTATTTTTACAACATATAGTAAAAATGGGGTGTGTATGAAAAGCAGGAACGCGCTGATCGCCAAAATCAAAATCGCCCAGAAAGAATTGGGTATGGCCGACGAGGCCTATCGCGCCATGCTGCTGCGCGTAACAGGTAAAAACTCCTGCGCGGCGATGGATACCGGGGAGCTGGAGGCGGTGCTGGCCGAGATGGTGCGCTTCGGCTTTGCACCCAAAGCTACGGCCAAAGACAAATACGGCAAACCGCACCTGCGCCGCACGGCCGCCACGCCGCTGTTGGGCAAAATCGAAGCGCTGCTCGCCGACGGCGGCTACCACTGGAACTATGCACACGCAATGGCGCGGCGGATGTTCGGCCGTGAAAAAGTCGAGTATCTGGACAACGACCAGTTGCACAAGCTGGCGGCGGCTTTGCAGATTGCCGCCAACCGCAAGAAGAAAGGGGCTTGAAATGCGGGCTGAATACGGATTTGCCGGCGGCGCCTGCCTGCCGCCGCGTGATTTTTCCATGACGGAAGCAGATTTTGCCGACATCCGCCACCTGCTGCCGGAAAGCGTGTTGGGCATGATTCAGGTGGCGGGCTTGGAAGCGGCCTTTGCCCTGATCAAGCGTTACGGCGGCACCCATTTTCCCATCGGCAAAAACCAAACCAAAGCGGGGAAGCTGCTGCACGCCATGCTGGCCGACGAGGTGGGCGACGAAACAGCCGCCCGTCTCGGCCGCGTCTACGCCTCGCAGCGCAGCCTCTGGCTGCCGAAGTGCGAAGGCGCGTTGCTGGAACTGCGCGACCGCTATATCCGCCGCCAGTTCGACGAACTGACGGGGCGGGACAGATACCGCCTCACCGCACAACAGGCCACCCGCTCGCTGGCACTGGCGCACAACCTGACCCAGCGGCGGATTTGGTACATCCTCAAGCAGCCCGACAAAACCCCCGAAACCGCCGTCCAAACCGCACTTTTTTGATTTCATACAGCTTTCCGCCTCTGCTTTTGCAGGGGCTTTTCTTTTGCCTGCCGTCCCATTGGCGGCAGGCAGTGAAGCGCCGCCCTTCGGCCGTTCCACTCCCGCGCGGGAAAATGCAGGCCTGACTGAAAAAAGTTTTGAAAGGTTTGAAATGGCAGACAGATTCCCCGCTTTTATCGACCGCGTACTCGCCCACGAGGGTGGCTACGTTAATCATCCGCAAGACCCGGGCGGCGAAACCAACCACGGCATCACCCTGCGCACCGCCCGCGCCAACGGCTACTCGGGCGCGATGCGCGATATGACCCGCGCGCAGGCGGTGGAGATTTACCGCAAAGCCTTTTGGCAGCGCTACCGTGCCGCCGAGATGCCCGAGGCCGTCGCCTTCCAGTTTCTCGACGCCTGCATCAACCACGGCTACGGCAACGCCGCCCGCATGCTGCAACGCGCCGCAGGCGTGGCCGACGACGGCGTGATCGGCGGCATTACCCTGGCCGCCGTCAACGGCATGCCGGAAAACGACCTGCTGCTGCGTTTTAATGCGGAGCGCATTGTTTTCTTTACCAAATTAAGCACCTTCCCGACCTTCGGCAAGGGCTGGATGCGGCGTGTGGCGCAAAACCTGCAACACGCGGCCGCGGACAACGCGGATTGAGGATGGGGCGATGAAAAAGATACTCACAGCCCTATGCCTGTCTCTGCTGGCCGACCGAAGTTTTCCCGACAGCATCCGCATTTTGCCGCTGCGTGTGGCCGTCCTGCGGCAGCATCCCAGCCTGAAACGCGGCAAAAGCGGGGTAGCGGCGGCCAAACGCGCGGCACGGCGCAGAAAGGCACGCCGGTCATGAAACTGCTCAAATGGCTTGCCGGCCTTATCAGCAACCCTGCCACCGGCCAAATCTCGCACACCAAGTTGTGGGCGAACGTGGCCGCAGGCGTCATGACGTGGAAATTTGCCGCGATGCCCGACGCGCCTGAATGGGCTTGGTGGGCATACGGCGCGATGGTCGGCGGCTACGCCCTGATTAAGCGCGGCATTGCCGCCGTGCCGCAGGTGGCGCAAATCGTGCGCGACAAGGAGGCGGGCGATGAATAGCCTGCCTGTCCGCTGCGGTTTGGCCTTTGCCGCCCTGCTGGCCGTCGTCGGCGGAGCATATCACGCGGGTTACAGCCGCGCCGCCCTTGAAGGCGAGGCGGAAAAGACGCGCATTGTCGGCGAGTGGCACAAGCAGGCCGCCGCCTCGGCGCAAGCCTATATCGCCAGAGTGAAAGAAGTGCAGGCCGAACGTGAAAAAGAAGCGGCGCGCGCCGAACGGCTCAATGCCGAACTGGCCGCCGCACGCCGAAAAATCGACGTTCAGACGGCCTCTGTTGAAAAGGAAATCCCCGATGTTTTACAGAAAGACGGCGGTGCTTTTAACGGTCTTGGTGCTGACAGCCTGCGCCTCTACAAGCGCGCCCTCGGTTATTGAGACGGTGGAAGTGCCGGTAATGCCGCCCGTGCCCGCCGCACTGATGGATACGCCCGTGCGCCCCGCGCCGCCCGCAGCGGGTACGCCCGCCGCGCTGCTGGCACATGCCGCCCGCTTCGGCGCGTATGTGCAAAAACTGGAAACGCTCAATCAGGGCTGGCGCGATTGGGCGGCAGGCCGTCCCCGCCTGCGCGGGGATGACGTTTCTGAAGAGGGGAAGTGATGAATTATCAGGATTTGGTTGCCCGCGCCATTGCGGTCAAAGCCGCCGATTTGGAAATGGGCTTGAGCCGTGCGCGGGAGCAGCGCCCTTTTGTCGAAAGCGTCAGCCGTGTGCTGGACGGCATGGCCGCCGCCTATGCGGTACGCATGGACAGGGATTTTAAAACTGTGTTCAACGTGGAAATCGGGCGCGACTACAACGACACCGTAGCGGCGGTGCGGCGCGAACTGGCGGCACGCTTTGACGTGGAATCGAGAGACGGCGACGCTCTGGCCGTCCACAGCCGCGAACCGCAGGGCTTTTCCTGCCGCGTGATTTTCGGCGACGTGCCGTTTTAAGGGGATTTGAATGGATTTTGAATTTGCCTTTAAAACCCTGTGGGGGCTGGCGACGGCGGCAGGCTGGTTTTGGGTCAACGGCATATCAGGCCGTCTGAAAGAGTCCGAAGCCCGCACCGAGCGGCTCAAAGAACAGCTGCACGACGTCAAGCTGGCCTACGCCACGAAAAAAGAGGCCGAGGCCGACCGCAAAACCGTCACCGACGCCCTCAACCGCTTGGAAAACAAGATCGACAAACTGGCCGACAAAATCGACCACAAAGCAGACAAGAGCTGAACATTATGGAAAACAAAGACCCTATCCTCGCCGCGCTGGCGCGAATCGAAGCCAAGCAGGACGACCTGTTGAAAAACCAGGCCGAAATGGACGCGGAGCTGCAGCAAATCCGCAAAGACGTGAAACGCACGGCGGCCGTGTACGGCGGCCTCGGCGGCGTCATCGTCTCCACCTTCTGGGAGCTGCTGCGCGCCAAACTGGGAGTCTGACATGGCACATCCCGCAGAAACCCGCGACAAGCTGCGCGGCCTCTATATCAACGGCACGTCCCTCGAAGTGGCCGCCGCCATGTGCGGCGTGGCCTACGGCACGGCGCGCAAATGGCGCGACACCGCCAAAGACAAGGGCGACGACTGGGACAAACTGCGGGCGGCCTACACCTTGTCGGGCGGCAGCATCGAAGACCTCGCCCGCGCCATCATGACGGGCTTTTTGGTGCAATACCAAAACACCATGACCAAGCTGCAGGAAGCACCCGACGAAGAGCTGACGCCCGAAAAACGCGTGCTGCTCTTGAGTTCGCTGGCCGATGCCTACACCAAAACCGTTGCCGCCAACAAGCGCGTGCTGCCCGAAACCTCGGAGCTGGCCACCGCTCTGCGCGTATTGGAGATGATGTACGAATTTGTCCGCGCCAAGCACCCCAAACATCTGCCCGCCTTTGCCGAAGTGCTCGAACCCTTCGGTGCGGTGTTGGAGAAAGAGTTTAAATAGGCCGTCTGAACATGAAAGCAAAGGAATTTATAAAGAGCCTGGCCGCAATGGCCGCCGATTTGCGCCGCACAATTGAGGCCGAAGTCGAAGGCTTCGACGCTTCGCCTCCTGCGGTAGCGGAGCGGCGGCGCAAGGTGTTTGACCCGGTGCACGGCTATGAGTATTTCGTGCAGAGCTACTTTCCGCACTATGTCCGCAACCCGCACAAGTCGCAGCTGCACGAATATCTGTTTGAAACGCTGCCCGCGCTGTTGCGCCGACCCGAAAACGTGCTGGAAGCCACCGCCGCGCCGCGTGGCGAGGCCAAATCGACGATGGTCACGCAGCTTTTTTCGCTGTGGTGCATCGTCACAGGCCAGAAACACTACATCGTAATTGTGATGGACAGCATCGACCAAGCCTATCCGATGCTGGAAGCCATCAAGGCAGAGCTGGAATTTAACCCTCGCCTGAAAAGCGATTTTCCCGAAGCCTGCGGCCAAGGGCGCGTGTGGCAGTCGGGCACGGCGGTAACGGCAAACGACGTGAAAATCCAAGTGGCCGGCAGCGGCAAAAAGCTGCGCGGTTTGCGCCACGGCCCCTACCGCCCCGATTTGGTGGTGTTGGACGATATTGAAAACGACGAGGCCGTGCGTAATCCCGATATGCGCGACAAGCTCGAGGGCTGGCTGAAAAAAACCGTGCTGCACTTAGGCGGCGTGGGGCAGAAATTCGATGTGGTCTATATCGGCACGATTCTGCATTACGACAGCGTGTTAAACCGCACGCTGAACAATCCGATGTGGCACTCGGCGCGCTTCAAGGCGATGCTCAAATGGCCGGACAACATGGCCTTGTGGGACGAGTGGGAAACCATCCTGCGCAACAACGGCAAGGCGGGCGAGGCGATGGCGCAGGCATTTTACGAGGCCAACGAAGCCGAGATGACCGCCGGCGCGCAAACCTCTTGGGCGGCACGCGGCGTACTGGATTTGATGAAAATCCGCGCCCGCGACGGCCACGCGGCCTTTGATTCGGAGCTGCAAAACGACCCCGTCAGCGGCGAAGACGCGGTGTTCGCGCATATTTTGGACAAGTGCTTTTACAAGCCGTCTGAAATTCCCCCCGATGCCGTGCGCTTCGGTGCGCTCGACCCCTCTTTGGGTAAGGCGGGTGCCAGCCGCGACCCGTCGGCGATACTCGTCGGCGCGTTCGACCGAAAAACGGGGATTCTCTATGTGGAAGTGGCGCAGATTAAAAAACGCTTGCCCGATTTGATTATCGAAGACGTGATTGCCTTACAGGCCAAGCACAAGTGCAAGGTGTGGGCGGTGGAGACCGTCCAATTCCAAGAGTTTTTGAAAACCGAACTGGTGAAGCGTTCGGCCGCACGCGGCATTCCCGTGCCCGCCCGCGCGGTGAAGCCGATTACCGACAAGCTCTTGCGCATCGAGAGCCTGCAGCCGCACATCGCCAACGGCCTGATTAAGTTTGATGCCAACCACACGGCCTTGCTCGACCAGCTACGCCACTTCCCCAAAGCGGCGCACGACGACGGCCCCGACGCGCTGCATATGCTGTGGATGCTGGCAACCAGCGGCAGCCGCGCGCAGGAGGCGCGGCGGGCAATCGATTTGCCCGATCCGTCTTTTTCGGACAGTTTCTAAGGACATCCCATGTCGAAAAAAAACAAGAAAGACAAAGCCGTAAAACAAGAGTTGAAAACGCTGGTAGCGGATACCGCCGCCGCGCTGAACAGTTTCGGCTCATCGGAAAGCAGTGACGAACTGCTCGACCGTTTGGGCTTGAGCCGCGAACAGGTGTTTGCCGCCGTCTCCTCCGACGACGAAGTGGAAAGCTGCAAAGAAGACCTGCGCACGGCCATGATGTCCAGCGGCTGGCGGCTTTACGGCGAAGACACCGACGACGGACAGATTGACCGCATCTACCGCTGCATCCGCCGCCATCTGGGCGCGTTTGTCGAGATAGTGCTGACCGCACGGCTGAACGGTTATGCCGTCGGCCGCTATGTGTGGAAGGTGGAGGAAGACGGCTTTATCACGCTGGATATGCTGCGCGACCGGCGCGACGAGTTGGAAAAATACCGGCCGCAGCGCGACGGCACGCTCAAATATAACGGCGAAAACGGCGAAGAAACCGTCGATACCACCGTATTGCACCTGTTTCTCGCCAACCGCCCTACGGCCAAAAATCCCGCAGGCGAGATGACCGTGGCGCGGCTGTATCCCGCCGTCGCCCTGCGCAAACAGGGCATCCAGTATGCCTACCAGTTCATCAAACGTTACGGCCAGCCCTATCTGATCGGCAAATACACCAACGGCGGCGGCAGCGATAATGTCGGAACGGTATACAGCCTGCTCAACGGCGGCGCGGCCACCATCGACACCGAAGACAGCATCGAGATGCTCACCAACCCCGCCACCGGCACGGCCTTTGCCGACATCGAGCGGCTGGCCAACGCCCGCATCCAAAAGCTGCTGTTGGGCAAGGTCAAAACCGCCGATTTGAACAGCGGCAGCAGGGCGGCGCAGGAAACCGAAGAAAACGCCCGCCAAGACCGCATCGAAGCCTATCTGACCCTGCTGTCGCTGGCCGTGCAGCACGCCGTGGACGCACTGGTCATGGTCAACGAGCAGTGGGGCGTGCCGGTAAAACACAAAGGCGGGCTGTGGTTTGAGTTTGACGAAGAAATCAAGGTCGACAAGGCGCGGGCGGAGCGCGACAAAATCTACGCCGACATGGGCTATATCAGATTCACCGGGGATTATTACGAAAAAGTGCTGGGCTTCGAGCCGGAGCATTACGAACTGGCCGAAACGCCCGACAGGCCGTCTCCGCGCGGGGATGGCGTTTCCGAAAACGGCGCGGCATCCTTAGCCGTGCGCCTGTCCGACGGGCAGGCAGGCGGCCTCTCCCCGACCGAAGCCGCCGACCGCGCCGTCATGCAGCCGAAAATCGCCGCCATCCTCTCCGCCCTGGCCGAAGCCGACGGCTACGAAGCCTTTCAGACGGCCTTAAACGGCATGGACTTGTCCGAGGGCGATTTGCTGCTGGTCGACAGACTGGTCGGCGAATCGGTACGCGCGTTTGCGGAAGGTATGGAATGAATGATGGTTACGACGACAACTGAAGGATGGGACGGCAATGACTAAGGGCATCAAACCCGAATTTAACACCCTGATCGACCGCGCCGCCCTCGACTTTCTCAAAAGCAAAAAGCTGTTGCCCGGTTTCTCGCACTACGACGTGTGGCTGTACGAACACGCCGTTGCCTTTACCGTGGCCAAGATGATGGACGCCGATATGCTGGCCGAAACCAAGGCGGCCGTGGAAGCGGCGGTTGCCAACGGCACAGGCTGGCACACCTTTCAAAAGCAGCTCAAACCCTATTTGATGGCGCGCGGCTGGTGGGGCGAATCGGTCATGCTCGACCCCGTCGACGGCGTGGCCAAAACCGTGCAGCTGGGCAGCACCCGCCGCCTGCGCACCATTTTCCACACCAACTTCCAAACCGCCCACGCGGCCGGGCAGTGGATGCGCGTGCAGGCGGCCAAGGAAGAGCTGCCCTACCTCAAATACCTGCCCAGCGTGGCCGGAGAGCGGCGCGAGGCGCACAAACGTTATTACAACCTTATCCTGCCGGTGGAACACGCGCTGTGGAAACAGATATTCCCGCCCAACGGCTACGGCTGCCTGTGCGGCGTCATCCAGCTCACCGAAAAACAAGCTCTGCGCGAGCGTGCCGAAGACATCGAAGCCGACCCCGACGCCTTCACACCCGAACAAATCGAAAACAGCAGAAAAGGCCGTCTGAACGACACGCCCGACATCAAAATGGTGGAAGTGACCAACCCGCGCACGGGGCAGGTGGTGCGCATTCCCGCCGACATCACCCCGAGCTTCGCCCACAGCCACGGCGACCGGATAGGCGCATTGCGCGAACTGGCCGCCGCCAAACACGGCAGGCGGTTTGCCGCGCAAGTGGCACGGCAGACGGACGCATATGTGCAAAACAAACTGACCCGGCCGAACTTTATCGGCATCTCCCCCAACCTGACTCTTGCCGCCGACACAAGCGGCCTGCCCGACGCACAGGGTTTTATCTACACCCATGCCGGACGCGGCGAGCAGATCGGCGAGGCCGCACCGGGAACGACTGGGGCGGTTGAAGCGGTGGAGCAGGACGGGAAGCATTACCTGCTGCAATACGGCAAAGACGGCATTTCCGTGTCTGCCGTAACGGCGGCGGAGTATGAAAGCCGCAAGCTTGGAGCCATGACAGAGCTGGGCAGTAAGATTTTTACACCCGCCGATTTTGATGCGATGAACAAACTGCTGCCGGAAATGATGAAAGATTACGGCGATACCGATTTCGGCGACCGGCTGGCGGCTTTTGCCTACACCACTGTCGGCGGCAGCGATGTCAACAAATGGCTTTTCCGCAACAAAGGCGATTTGTCGGCCATCCGCCAGCCCCATATGCTGCAACTCGTCCGCGCTTTGGACAGGTTTTTGGAGAAAGCACCGAAAAAAACAGGTAGAACCATACGGATGATGGACTCGGACGGGTTGTATAACGCCGAGGCGTTTATGGCCGCACATGAGGCGGGAAGATACGTGCGATACAGCAATTTTGTCAGCACTGCCAAGAAAGAAGGTGCGTTCGGCAAGGGTATGGACATTAAAATTTTCATCAAAGGGAAATCAGGCGTAGACGTCCAGAGCCTGTCCCGCTACGGCCACGAATCGGAAATCCTGATGCCGCGCAACACGGTTTACCGGGTTGTCAGAAGAGAGAAGAAGGGGGAAATAACCGAAATAATCCTTGAAGAGGTAACGGAATTGCCGCAAAATGCCGCTGTGGTGCAATTAAGCGCGATAGGTTGAGCAATGGAAGACAAAGGATATTACGCCCTTATCAAGGATGAGGCGGGCAAGCACTGGCAGGAAATACTCGATATCGCCGAGGTATCGGAAGAGGATATGTTGGCAATTGATGAAGAGGATGCTGCAGGCAAAAGCAGCACTGCCGACAGCCTGGATAAATCCAGCCGCTTCTCGTCGGCGCAGATTGAGGTGTATAAAAAATACAATATCGGTACTTACAACACCCTGTGGGACAAAGTGGCCGCTATGTACAGACGGGATTAAACCCCTCCAAGCCCCAAGCCCGCCCCTGCGGCGGGTTTTTCACATCCCCGCCGACGACCGCATTTCAAAACCCCGTTTAAACCCCGTTTAAAATTGCGCAGGATTAACGAACGCCTCTGTGCCCACACCTTACCATACCCGAAGCAGCAACCCCCCTTAAAACGCCGTTTTCGCGCCATTTGCCGAAACGGCGTTTTTTGCCGTTTGCGCGGCGGCGTTTGTGCAACCGTGGAGATGATGACCACGGTTGGCATGCGGCCGCCTTGCAGTGAAGCGCAACGAGCCGCCCGTGCGCAAGGCCGCCGCGATAATGGCGGCATGAACAAGAAGACCCCCACCCTCGACCTACGCCTCTCCGAAGGCGCGCAGTGGCAGATTGCCCCGCTTGCCGGAGACGCGCCGCGCCGCTTCTCCGGCATCGCCAACAGCGGCCGCCCCTTCGGCTACGGCAGCTATCAAATGGTTGTCGACTTTGACGGCATCCGCCTGAAAGACAAAACCGCCGTCCTGATCGACCACGACGGCCGCCAGCGGGCGGGCGTATGCACGCTGTCCGTCACCCCGGACGGCCTCAAAGCCGACGGCGTGCTGCTGGACAACGCCCACGGGCAGGCCGTGGCGCAGGAATCGGACGCGGGCTTTCCGTGGGAAATGTCGGCACATGTCCAATCCTCTCGCGTGGAGGAGCTGTCCGCAGGCGCGACGGCGCAGGTCAACGGCCACACCCTTACCGGCCCGATGCTGATCATGCGCGAGTGCGCCATCCGCGAAGTGTCGTTCACCGCCGTGGGCGTGGACGGCAACACCCATGCCGCCGCGCTAAGCGGCCTCAATCTTCCAACCCAACCCGTAAAGGACTGCAAAATGTCGATGACACCCGAAGAAAAGGCGGAGTTTGACCAACTCAAAGCCGACAAGGCCGCTTTGGAACAAGAAGTGGCCGATTTGAAAAAGCGCAAGAAAAAAGCCGATGTGGACGGCAAGCTGTCCGCCGCCGGCTTTAAGCAGAACACGGAGGGCAAATTCTCCGGCCTCTCCGATGCCACCTATTCCATGCTGCTTTCTGCCGACGACGACACTCTGGCCGCCGTGATTGCGGACATCGCCCCCAAACCGGAAGCGAAGCCCGAAATCCCCGCCGCGCTGCTGTCCGACAGCGAAGGCGGCAAAGCACCCGAACAAGGCGGCGTGAAACTGTCCGCCGCCACCGGCGAAAGTTCTTTAAACAAAGGAGCACGCTATGTCTAATCTGGTCGAAACCCTGCGCCCCGTAGTCGGCGCGTTTTTGAAATACGAGGCCACGCCGCTGACCCGCGTTGCCGTTACCGCACCCAAAGGCACGAAGGCCGGCACGTTCGTCGACGCCCCGTTGCGCGACGGCAAAAAGCTCTTGGCACTCACCGACGAGGCCGACGGCAAAGTGCTGGTGCAGCCGCACAACTGCGTGATTGATTTGTCGCTGGTCAAAGCGTCCGACGTCAACGCCGCAGCCTCCACCGGCGGCAACCTCGACGGCCTGAAAAAAGACGGCGACCCCTACGGCATCGTCTACCAAGGCACGCCGACAGCCTAAACGGCAGGCCGTCTGCTTTCAGACGGCCTCAATCCCCAAACACACAAAGGAAAAACCATGCCCTTATCCTCTGAAAGCAGATTCGGCGTCCGCGCCCTCACCGAAGCGGTGAACCGCCTGCCCGTCACTCCCACGCAAGTCCGCGACCTCGGCATCTTTCTGCCGCGCTATCTGACCACCACCCATGTCGATGTGGAATTGCAGAACGGCGAGTTGAAACTCATCAACACCACCCCGCGCGGCACGGAAGGCGAAGGCATTGCCGACAAAACCCGCAGCGTCTACAACTTCAGCATCCCGCATCTGTCGGTCAACGACGTTGTCCGCGCCGACGATGTGCAGAACGTCCGCGCCTTCGGCGGCACGCAGGCCGAAACCGTGGCGCAGAAGGTGGAAGAAAAACTGGCCGACGGCAAACTCAGCCTCGAAATGACCCGCGAGCATATGCAGCTGGGTGCCCTGCTGGGCAAAGTGCTGGATGCCGACGGCACGGAAATCGTCGACATCTACAAAGCCTTCGGCCTGCGCCGCAAAGCCTACGAGTTTGACCTTGCCAACGCCGACACCGAAGTCGGCCGCCTCATCGATGAAACCGTTACCGCCCAACGCAAGCTGCTTAAAGGCGCGGCGGTGTCCGGCTACGTTGCCCTGTGTTCGCCCGAATTTATGATGGCCTTGAAATACCATCCCAAAGTGCAGCACTGGTACGAACGCTACCGCGACGGCGCGCTGTACCGCGAGGCGAACATCAACCACATCGAGTTTGAACACAACGGCATCAAATTCATCCAGTACGACGGCGATTTCGGCAGCAGCCGCGCCGGCATCGAAGCGGGCAAAGCCATCCTGCTGCCCCTGTCGCCGCGCCTGTACATGGAGTTCTTCGCCCCGGCCGACATGAACCAGACCGTGAACACCATCGCCCTGCCGTATTACGCCAGCCGCGAAAAACTCATCCACGACAAAGGCTGGAGCCTGCACATGCAGTCCAACCCCCTGCCGCTGGTCATGCGCCCCGAACTGGTCTGCACACTGGCGATGAAGTAAGGCTAAGGCCGTCTGAAAGCGCAAAACGGCTTTCAGACGGCCTTATGGAGAAAACGCATGATTACCCGCCAAGACATGGAACAACGCTTCGGCGCGGAGGAAATCGACGCGCTCACCGACGGCAGCGAAGACACCCTCAGCCGCGCCATCGAAGACGCGCAGGCCGAAGCCGCAGGCTATCTGGCCGCTGCCGGTTTCAGGCGGCCTTTTAATCCCGTGCCGCGCGTCCTCGTCCTCAAAATCTGCGACATCGCCCGATACTACCTCCATCAGAACAGAGATATCGATATTGTCGACAAGCGCTACAAAGCCGCCGTGGCATGGTTTCAAATCCTCGTCCGCAACCCGAAGATGCTCGGCGGCGACGAGCCGGACGAAGCGGCCAAAGCCGCCGCCTCGCCTTATGCCGTCATGCCCAACCGGGCGGAGGACTTTGATGCCCACAACCGCAAATTCTGATACGGCAACCGTATTCAAGATGAGTACGGTTGGAAAGGAAAGACCATGCGCCTGACCGTCGATTCCGAGCTGCCTGAAGTGCAAGAACACTTGCAAACGCTGTACCGCGCCCTCAACGGCGATCTCACCCGCCCGATGACGCGCATTGCCGACCTGCTGGAAAACAGCACCCGCAAGCGTTTCCATACCAAAACCGCACCCGACGGCAGCCTGTGGGCGGGGCTGAAACCCGCCACCCTGCGCGCCAAAGCCAAGAAAGACGGCGGCGAGCGCGGCGGCATACTGGTCGACCGCGGCGACCTGTACAAAAGCCTGACGGCTTTTGCCAACGACAAAATGGCCGTCGTCGGCACGCCGCAGATTTACGCCGTCTACCACCAAACCGGCACGCGCCACATGGCCGCCCGCCCCATCTTCGGCCTGTCCGAACAAGACCGCCAAGACATCCGCCAATCGCTCGCCGACTGGCTGGAAAAAACATGGAGCAAACCATGACTCCTTATACCGACAACATCCTTGCCTGTTATTCCGCCCTGTTGGAGCAGCTCGCGGGCATCCCCGGCGTAAAACGGGTGCTTGAAGCCCCCGACCTCGAAGCCCTCGCCGCCGACCGCAAAATCCGCCCCGACGACGGTGCGGTATACCTCGTCTTCGACGGCTTCACCCCCGCCGAGACCGCAGGCAACGCCGCCAACCTCGCCTTAAAGCTGAGTTTCAGCGTGATTTTGGCCAAACGGCAGTACGCCCCCAACAAAATGCAGTACGGTCAGGACGGCGTCGGCGAAACCCTCACCGCCCTGATCCGCGCCTTACAAGGCTTCGTGCCGAAAAACGGCGAAGGAAAAAGCCTCACCGCCGCCCCCTTCGCCGCCCGCGCCGCCCTGCCCATTACCTACGACGAAGGCTACGCCTTTTTTCCCCTGCGCTTTGAAACAAGCGTCATCACCACCCTCAACAGGAGATAAACCATGAGAACCGAAGACCACGGCTTCAAATTTGCCGGTACGGTACAAGTGCGCAACCGCCGCGACGCGGGCAGCGGCTTTTACGACCTCGGCAACACCACCGCCCTCAAAACCTCGCACAGCGCCGACACCAAAGAGCGCGTCAGCCGCCGCAAAGACACGCACGGCCAGGCGCTCGACATCATCAAAACGCCCAAACCGGTAGAAATCTCGCTGGAATTGGACACCTTCGACAAAGACAACCTCGCCGCCGCCATGATGGGTGCGGCCGCCGTCATCCCCGCCGCCGCCGTCAACGTGACCGACGAAATCGTCGTTATCGGCAAACGCGGCCAAGGCTACAAACTGGCCAACGGCAACATCGACCCCGCCACCGTCACTGTCAAAAAAGCCGACGACGACAGCGCAGTCGACGCCGCGCAGTACAGCGTCGCCGACGCCCCCGGCCTGATTGCCCTCGCCGCCGACGCCCCGCTGCCCGACGGCGTGAAGCTCAAAGTGTCCTACAAAACCCGCGCCGCAGGCGGCTACAAAATCGACGCCGCCGCCGTCAGCGAGCTGGAGTGGGAAATCATCGTCGACGGCACCAACACCGTCACCGGCGAAAACGGCATCCTGCGCATCCCCTGCGCCAAACTGGCCGCCGACGGCGACTTCGACTGGTTCAAAGACGACTTCAACACCGCCTCCTTCAAAGGTACGGCGGTACTGGCCGACGGCAACACCGCGCCGTATACCTTTGAAGTGTACAAGTAGGGCATAAACGGAAAGGCCGTCTGAACGTTCGGACGGCCTGTTTGTTTTTATGACCTTACTGCCTTTTGCACAATTTACATGACAAAAAGCGCGCAAAAGGCCGTCTGAAACTGAAAAACATCGGTTTCAGACGGCCTTTTTGTATCTTTTTCAAACGTGTTTAACGCGGCCAATGTGCCAGCACGGCCGCCGCCAAGAGTGCGGCCGACAGCACCGCGGCGGCGGTCAGGAGCAGCTGCAGGACGTTCCACTCCCGTTTGCGGCGCGGCACAACCGGCATGGTTCGCCGGTTGGCCGGCAGAGACGCGGCAAACAGAAAAAACAAAATGTATCCCATCCCAACCCTCCGTAGTGAAGCCCGCCCGCACTTTCGGCCGCAGGCGGGCTTTTAATATCCGCTCCAATTTAACAGATTTTTGAAGGGCTGTGTATGTCGGCAGAAACCATCAAGGCGGGTATCGAGATTTCCGCAGACGTCAGAGGTGAAGAGACGATTGCCAAGCTGGCAAAAACCATCGAAGAGGCGGGCATCGATACGGTGGCGCTGACGGAGCGCGGCAAGGAATTGTCGCAGACCTTCGCCCGCCTGGACAAAGCAAGCGCGCTGGCGGAGCAGTTTAAAAAACTGAAGACGCAGACCCAAGAGGTCGCCGCAGAGTTGTCCCATGCACAGGCGCAGACCGCGTCACTGGCGCGGGAAATGAAGGCCAACCCGTCAAAGGAGTTGGAAAAGCAGTTTAAAGCTGCTGCCGCCGAAGCAGGCCGTCTGAAACAGCGCAAGGCCGAACTGGCCGTCGAGACACACAATACCCGCAAGGCTTTGGCCGAAGCGGGCATTTCGACAAAAAACCTCGCGCAGGAAGAGCGCAGACTGGCGGCGGAAAGTGAAAAGGCGCGGCAGGATTTGGCCGCCCTGAACGAGGAAGCGCAAAAGCTCAAACGGCTGGCCGACGCAAAAATCGCCCTCGGCCTGCATGTCGACGCACAGGCGCAGAAGGAGCTGCAGCGCCTCAACCGTGCCTACACCGAATTGAAGCAAAACGGCAATCTGACCAAAAAGGAATTAAAGGCCGCCACCGCCGCCTACGAGCGCGAACTGCGGCGTCTTAGTCAGACGATGGACGGCATCCCGTCCAAACAAACCGCCATCTCCTCATCCGTCGCCGGTATGGGGCGCACCATGCTGGCCGCTGCGGGTGTGGGCGGCGGCATTTGGGCGGTCAAGGAGGGTTTGCAGCGGATTTTGGAAACGACGACAGAGTTTGCCGCCATCCGCAGCCGCATGGAATACGCCTTCGGCGGGGCGGAGGGTGCGGCGCAGCAGATGGAATGGGTGAAGGGCGTGGCCGCCGAATTGGGTTTGGAACTCAAATCCGCCGCCAACGGCTACGCACAACTGGCCGCCGCCACCAAAAACATCAATATGTCCACAGCCCAGACGCAGCAGGTGTTCAAGGGCGTGGCCTCCGCCGCCGCATCGATGAACCTGTCGACCGAAGAGACCAACGGTGTGCTGCTGGCGCTGTCGCAGATTGCCGGTAAGGGCAAGGTCAGCATGGAGGAGCTGCGCGGCCAGTTGGGCGAGAGGCTCACGCCCGCAATGGCCATTGCCGCCAAATCGATGGGTGTTACCACCGCCGAATTGGAAAAGATGGTGGAAAACGGCATCGCCGCCGAAGACTTCCTGCCCAAATTCGGCGCGGCGATGGAAGAAGCCTTCGGTGGCACGGAATCAGCCTCCGCGTCGGTCAACCGCCTGAAAAACCGCCTGGACGAACTGATGCTCAAATTCGGCGAGGCGGGCGGCATTTCCGACGCCTACAACGCCGTGCTTTCCGATGTCGGCGCGGGTTTGGACAAGTTGGAAGCCGCGATGGACGGCCTCGACGGCGCACTGACGGGCAGCCTGTCGGATGCCTTTGTTGCCGCCTACGACACCGCCAAAACCGGTGCGGCGGAAGTGGCGCACCTGATTGAAACCGTTATCGGCTACATCAACGAGGCAGGCAACGCCCTCAACACCCTGCTCGGCGGCAGCGGGCAGGATTTCGACGTACTCAAAGCGGGGCTGGACGGCGTCAACATCCTGCTGGGCGCCATTCAGGACGGCTTCGCCGCCATCGGTATTGCCATCGAGGCCTTTGCCGGTGCTGCGCAGTCGGCCACCGCCCTGGTGTTGGAAGGTCTGGCCAAAATCAGCTTCGGCGAAATGGCAGCCAACTTCGAGCGGGCGGCAGCGGATATGAAGGCTTCGGCGGAAAAACACTTCGGCGAAGCGGAAAAACGCGCCCTGTCGTTCGAGTCGGCCGCCGTGCGCGCGGCCAAGCACTCGATGGAAACGGAGGAGCAGCGTTTCGCGCGTTTGGAGGCCGAAGCCCGCACCGCCTATCAGACCGCCGCCGACGCAGCCGTCAAAGCGGCAGAGCAGGCGAAAAGCGCGCAGGAAGCCGCCGCAAAGGCCGTCGGCGAAGCGCAGCAGAAAGCGGCGCAGGAAGCAGCCGACGCGGCGCAGAAAACCGCCTCTGCCGCCGCCAAATCCGCCCTGAAAGCCGAGGGCGAATGGCAGAAAGCCGCCGTGGCGGCGGGCTTGGCCACCGAGGAAATGGCGAAAATCCGCCAACCGCTGGCCGACGCGGGCATCGCCGCCGCCGACACGGCGGGTAAAGTGTCCGAAATCGGCGGCACGGCCGAAGCGGCGGCACAGAAAGTACGCGCCGCCTTTGAAAAAATCGGCGTCGACACCGATGCCGTCAGCGAGGGCATCAGCGCCAAGGCAAAAAAGGCTTTTGCCGATTTTCAGACGGCCTCCGAGACCGCGCGCGAACAGGGCGTGGACGACGCCCGCCTGATCCGCAACGGCTTCGAGCAGATGATGGGCAAACTGCAAAGCAAAGCCGAGTTTGCCGCCTTCCGCGAACAGTTGTCTAAAAGCGGCCGCACCGCCGATTTGACCCGCGAACAAATCAAACGACTCAACGATGCCGCCGAAAACGGCGCATCCGCCGCCAAAACCGCCTACGACCGGCTGGCGCAGGCCGTCAAAGACGCATCCGACCCCGCCGCCCTGCAAAACCTGTCGTCACAAGCCAAACAGGCCTTTTCAGACGGCCTCATCACCGCCGCGCAATACGACCAAACCCTCGCCGAAGTGAAGCGGCGCAGCGCCGAAGTGGCAAGGCAGAGCGCGACAATGGGCGAAGCGGCGAAAACCGCCCACAACGAAGCCGCCGCAGCCGCCCGCCGCCATGCCGAAGAGGTGTCGGGCGCGGCGCAGGCGGCGCAAAAAGGGGCGCAACAGCAGGTGGCAGCCGTGCAGGGCGTCGGACAGGCCGCTTCCGGCGCGGTGCGCCGCGTCACCCGTCTGCACGAAGTATTCAGCACGCAATACGGCAACATCAAGCTGACCCGCGAAGAGTTCGCCGCGCTGAACGCCGAAATCGACCGCTTCAAAGCCGGCCAGCCCAAAAGCATGAGCGTCAGCCGCTGGATACGGTACCAAAACCAGCTTCAAGCCGTGAAGGACGGCTTTGCCGCCGTCATCCGCAACGCCGAAGCGGCGGGCGAAACCGTCTCGCAAATGGCAAGGGACGGCACAATCAGCCAGCAGGCACTTGCCCGCGCCACACAGGCCGCTGCCGAGGCCGCCGGCAAGCTCGATGCCGTGCGCCTGTCCAAACTGCACGCGCAAATCGACGAGGCGCGGCAGAAACTGCGGCAGATGCAGGACGAAGCACGGGAAGCGCGGGAGACTCTGGAAGCCGAACTGGCCGAACTGAACGGCAACGAAGAGGCGGCGCACGAGTTAGAAGCCCGCCGCAAAATCGAAGCGTGGAAAAAGAAAGCCGCCACCGCTTCGGACGAAGGCGCGGCGGCGGAATACCGCAAAGCCGCCGAGTTGCAGGAGCAGGTCTACCGGCGGCAGCGCGAAAAGCGCGAGGCCGAGCGGCAGGAAAAACAACGCGCGGCGCAGAAACCCGATTGGGACGCCTTGGCAGAGCCGAAAGTGGATATCTCCTCCGGTGTGGCCGACGGATTGATGAACGATTTGAGCCGCGTGCTGGAAAAACGCGACGCCAACGTGGCCGACGCGGCGGTGAATGCGCTAATGGAACAGCTCGCCGCCGGACTGCGGCGGATGACATAAGGAGGCCGTCTGAAAATGACCTGGCAACTGAAACGAAAAGACACGGGCGAAACCCTCGCCCTGCCTGCCGACTTGCAATGGCAGGACGAAATGGACTGGAACGCGGTGGCGCAGGCCGCGCCGCAGCGCACTTTGTCGGGCGCGCTGGTGATACAGCAGGGGATAAAGCTGAACGGCCGCCCCGTCACCCTTGCGGGCGATTGGGCGTGGCACAGGCGTTCGGATTTGCTGCGCCTGCGCGAATGGGGCGACGTGCCCGAATTGGTGATGACGCTGGCGCACCCCGACGGCCGCAGCTTCGATGTGATATTTCGCCTGCATGAAAAGCAGTTTGCCAAGGCCGAAGCCGTGGCCTTCTGCGCCCCCGAAACCGACGACACCCCCTATCTGGCAACCATTAACCTCATGACGGTGTGACACCATGGCCAAAACCAAACTGACGCAGCAAGACCTGCAAATCTACCCCTCGCAACGCCTCACCGACACCGACGACGGCGGCGGCCTGATGGTCGGTACGCCGCTTACCGGCGCCGACAACGAACTCTTCCCGCCCGTCTCCGACGCCGACCGCACGATAGGCGACTTTGCCGCGCGGCTGGTCTATCCGGGCGTGCTGCGCGGCGACGGCGAGCCGCTTTACGGCGCACACTTCATCATTTCTGAGCCGCCCGAAGCGGCCAACGTCTCCTTTCTTGCCTTCCGCGCCAAGCACTACGGCGAGTCCCGCGCCGACATCATGCCGCGCATCGAGGCCTATTCCGTGCCGACCATCGAAAGCCGCATGACCCTGTTGGGGCGGCACTTGGCGGGCGGCCGTCTGGTGCAGGCTTACCAGCGGGTGGAAGCGCCGCTGCCGAAGGTTGGGGAACGGTATTGTTTGGAAGACCGCAAACGCACGCGGCAGCAGTATTTCCGCATCGCCGCCCTCTCCGACGAAATCCGCACCTTCGAAATCGTTTTGCCCAACGGCCAAACCAAAGAAATCCAACGCCGCGTGCTGAAAATGGAAACGGCCAACCCGCTGGCCGACGACTACAAAGGCGTCGACTATCCCGTCGAAGGCTACGCCAATGCCGATACGCTGATTCTGGAAACCCATGTCGCCGATTCGGCCAATTATTACGGCGTGCGCCCGCTTGCCGAAAAACTGGCCAAAGGCAGTGCCGAAGCGAAAGTGGACGGCATTTTTGAAAAACTCGTCCCCACCGCCACCGTCGAAACCGCCGAGGCCGACGTGCATCCCGTCTCCGCCGAAGCGTGGATACCCTCCGCGCCGCGCCGCATTGTGTTTCAGACGGCCTCTGCCGTGTCGGGCGACATTTGGCTGGACAGCCCCGTACTGCCCGGCACGGTGGAAACCGACGGCTGGAAGGACAACGCACGCGGCCAGCTTGTCAAAAACGGCGAAGCGGTGCAAATCGACTACCGGCGCGGCCTGATTCAGGGCTTCCCCGACAGCTTCGGCCTCACCGTATCCGCCGTTCCCGGCTCGCTGCAAAACGCCGCCCGTTTCGCCGCCTCTGTCGAAGTCAAAGACAGCAACCAGGGCACGCAGTGGGCGCCGCTTTTGCAGCCCGCACCCGCCCCCGGCAGCCTGTCGGTGTCGTTTATGGCGCAGGGCGTGTGGTACGTCCTCAAAGACGCGGGCGACTACATCCTGCGCGACGCGGCGGGCGAAGCCTGCGGCACGGTATCTCCGACCGGCTCGGCCGTCCTCTCGCTGAGTGCCCTGCCGGATGTCGGCAGCCGCATCATCTTTTTATGGGGCGACAAAAGCGCATTCCAAACCTACGACGCCAAAGACGCGGGCGAAGAGCCGGTCGTCAAAACCCTCGGCGGCCGTGCCGTCATCCCCGCCGCCGGTGCCGACACCATCAAGCCCGGCACGCTGCGTCTGACGTGGAACGGCCAAACCGCCACCGACGAAGCAGGCCGTCTGAAAGGCGGCGCAACGGGTTATGTGGATTATTACGGCGGCCGCTGCGCCGTTTCAGACGGTCTCACCGCCGCCGCCGTGCAGATTGCCTATCAGGCTTATACCGGCAAAGCGAAAGAAGGCGCGGTGGGGCAGCAGACGGGCGGGGAGCTGGACCTGACCCTCGGCCGCACCGCCCCCGGCAGCCTGTGCGTGCGCGTGGCCTACAAAGCCCGCGCCCTCGTGCAGACACAGGGCTGGGTGCAGATGAAATACAACCGCATGAAGGCGGGGCAAACCCTGCCGGACAGCCTGCAAATCGTGCAGGCGGAAAAACACGACCTGAAACTGGCCTACGACAAAAAGGAAGTCTTCGGCGCGCAGGAAATCACCTTTACCGACAACGGTGCGGGCGGCCTGATGCTCGACGGCAAAACCCTCACCGGTGCGACGGTCGACTACGGCACGGGCAAGGTGCACATCCCCGCACCCGACCGCCTCGGCCTGCCGATAGCGGGCTTCGGCTGGGACGTCGGCAGCCGTCAGATACTGCCGGGCGCGAGCCAAAGTGCCGACTTCGGCCGCGAAAAGGTGATCACGCAAGTCGCCTATCAAATCCAAGCCGCCGCCTACCGCCGGCACGACAGCGACGACACCCGCCAAGTGCGCCTCACCGAAACGCCGTCCAATGTGTGGGCGAACGTCATCGGCGGCACGCTCTCCGGCAGCCGCCCCGTGCAGGACACCTGGGCGTTTGACCTGGACGGCGTGAAAATCATCGAGCGCGGCGGCGTGCTGTACCGCAACTTCAACCCGCAGACCGGACGCGGCGACGCCGTAGGCCGTCTGAATCTGGAAAACGGCAACGTGCAGATTGCCGACGCCGCGCTGAACCTGTCCGGCCTGAAAGTCACCGCAGGCGTGGTATCGACAGACGCCAAACCCGCCTACCGCTTCTGCGCCCGCGTCGGCGGCGCGCCGGTCAAGCCCGAAAGTTTCACCGTCTACGCCACAGGGCGCGACGGCCTCCTGACGGGGCGCTCCACCGCCGACGGCAAAATCGAAGGCGATTTCACCGGCGAAATCGACTACCGCACCGGCTTTTTCACCATCGAGCGGCAGGACGGCTTCCTGCCCGACACCCTGCGCTACAACGCCGTCACACAAGACGACATCCCGCTGGACTCGTCCATTATCGGCATCGACGCCGTGCGCCTGTCCGCCGACGGCCGCGTCCCCGTCTTCCGCAAGGGCGACATGGTGGTCATCGGCAACCGCCTGAAACAGGACATCGGCAGCGCCTTCACGGCGGGGCAGAAAATCACCCTCGATCGGCAGAACCTCGACCGCCTGTGCCTGATCGACGCGCAGCGCAAACACGTTACCGCCGACCGTTACACCGCCGACCTTGCCGCCGGTACGCTCACCTTCGCCGACCCGCTGGACTTGTCGGCCTATCAGATGCCGCTCACCGCCGTGCAGGCGTGGGAAGAAGAAAACCGCATCGCCCGCGCCGACATATCAGGCCGTCTGAAACTGCAGTTTCCCGTCTCCCGAGACTATCCGCGCGAGGGCACTTACGTTTCTTCCGCCCTGATCGGCGGCGACCTCTTGGTACGCGCTTCCGAACCCTTCTCGCAGCAGACATGGGGCAAACGCTGGAAAGACGACATCGACGGCGACGAAATCCTCGCCCGCCTCGACGTGCGCAACTACCCCTTCCGGCTCACAAGCGACGGCACGGTGACGCAGCGCTGGCTGATTCTGTTTACCTCCGGTACGCAGTTCGAGCTGTACGGCGAAACCCTCGGCCTGGTGGCCGAAGGCGACACCCTCACCGACCTCGCCCCCGCCAACCCCGCCACCGGCAAACCCTATTTCACCCTGCCGCGCCTTGCGTTCGGCGGCGGCTGGGCGGCACGCAACTGCATCCGTTTCAACACCTACGGCACGCCGCTGCCGGTGTGGATACTGCGCGCCGTCCAGCCGTCACCCGAACGGCAAAGCAGACGCGACGGCTTTACTGCCTGCTTGAGGGGCAACACCGTGGCCGAAGATTGAGGCCGTCTGAAAGCGAAACTTCAACGAAGTTAAAACCCGTTTTAAAACATTGTGCAAACCCATGTCGGCGACACAGTTGCCGCCGACATAAGAAAGGACAAAACCATGCTGCAAACCACCCGTTATCCCGTCACCCTCTACACCTCCGCCGACGACGGCGCGCCGCAAATCACCCAAACGGCCGGCGCATTGAAAACCGTCCTCAAAGCCTGCCTGGTCACGGGCTACGGCAACAAGCAGGGCGCGGGCTGGGAAGTGCTGTTTGAAGAAAGCAACAAAATCGCCCTCAAAAGCGCCGACGGCAAATCGACGGGTGCCGCCCTCCATGTCGCCGACACCGCAGGACGCACCGCCCATGTGTCGCTGTATCAAAAGACCGAAGGCTTTGAAAAAGGCAAGGCCGCATCCAATCGCCGCTCCGTCAGCTATGCCAACAGCACCGTACAAAAATGGCTGCTGGCCGCCTGCGCACGCGGCTTTGTCTTTGTGTCCTCTCAGGGCAGCTATTCCGGCTATCTTTATCTGTCGGACTTCCCTTCGCTGGCCGCCGCCGACACCGGCAACACCCTGTTTCTGCCGCAGGGAATAGACCAAAGCGGCAACTACGCATCCTTTTCGCCTTCGGGCTTTAATATCAGCGCCTACCAGACCACCGGCGTTATCCTCAAATCCGCCGACGGGCTGGCAACAGGCGTGGAAGCGTCGTTTTCCACGGCGGCTGCGGGTGTGCAGCACAACGACCTGCCTTATCCCTCGCCCGTTTCCGGCGGCTTTGAAGCCTTCCCCTGCATGATTGTGGAAAAAAGCGGCGACAGGCGCGGCATCCGCGGCCTCCTGCCCGGCATCGCCTCGGTTGCCAACAACATGGCCGCCGTTCCCTTCGGCACGGCCTTCGACAATATCGACGGCAGCGGCGATACCTTTGTCTATGCCTCGCTCGGCGACAAAGACAAATGCCCCATCCTCATCAACACCGCCGCCTGGGAAATCTGACATGGCCAAACGCCTCTTTGCCCACGGCCTGCTACGCTTTGTCCCGCCGCGCCACAACCGCCGCCGCCACCGACTGTGGCCGCACGGACTGCTGCGCCACTACGGCCGCACCCACGGCGCAGGCATCATCGCCGGACGCGGCGTCGGCATCGTCACCGTCGGCGGGCAACCCGCCTCGCGCCGCATCCTGCTCATCGACCGCAGCAGCCTCCAAGTGTGCCGCTCCGTGTGGAGCAGCGAGAGCGGCGGCTACCTGTTCGACTGCCTCGACCCCGCGCGCGAATACCTGATTATCGCCCTCGACCACAAGCGCCAGTACGAACCCGTCGCCTACGACTACGTCCGCCCCGTGGAAGACACACCATAGGCCGTCTGAAAATGAGCATCCCCGCCGACACGCTGCCCCTGCCGTTCAGACGGCCTCTTGCCGACCAAAACGCCGCCGCGCTGCCGCTGCCCTTCGTGCGCCCGTTGGGGCAGGGCGAAGACACCCCCGCGCTACCGCCGCAACCGCCGCAAAACCGCTATGCCCCCGTTGCCGCCGCCTTCGCCTTCCCGAGCGCCGCAGTATCGGCAACGGGCATCTGCCGCAGCGGCCGCGCCCTCGGCCTGCGCACACAGTCGGACTACACCCTCGTCACCACCGAAGCTCTGCCGCTGGCCGCCTGCTTCCGCCAAAACGTCGCCGGTATGCCGCCGCTCTACCGCTGCGCCGTTCAGACGGCCTCAACGCAGCAAAGCCTCGCCGCCTGCGCCCACCCGCAAACCGCCGCCACCGCCGCGCTGCGCCGCTGCAACACAAGCCCGACCAACGCCGCCGCTTCCCTAAAAGGCTGCGCCCGCGCCGTTCAGACGGCCATTGCCCGAGCGCACCGCTGCGCCGTTCAGACGGCCTCCGCACAACAGAGCCTCGCCGCCTGCCGAGGCCTGTCGCAGCCCGTGCCGCAACGGCTGGCCGCCTGCTCCGCCCCGCGCCACACCCCGCCCGCCGCCGTTCCCTGCGAATGGCACGACATACCCGTGCCGCCCAAGCCCGAAACGGACACCTATATCTGCGGCAAACGACCGCCCTTTAACCGCCTGCCGCTGCCCCTGACCCGCAGACACATCGCCCACCACGCCCACCACATCCCGCTGCCCTTCGCCTGCCGTACCCGCGCATTCACCCCTGTATTGAAGGTTTATATGATTCACCACCGCATTTCCGCCTCCTTCGACGACGGCCAACCGCTCGAACTCTTGGCCGCCTCCTTCACCGCCGACACATCCGGCTACTGCTGGCAGGGCAGCCTCACCGTCCCGAGCGACGACTTCGCCCGCCTCAATATCGACGGCCGCGCCAAAGGCAAAGAGGCCGTGATTACCGTCACCATCGACAACGAAACCTTCGTCATCCTTGCCGAGGAATACCGCGACAACCGCGCCTTTGCCGACAAAAGCTACACCGTTTCCGGCCGCAGCGTCATCGCCCGCCTCGGCGCGGACTACGCCGCACAGCGCGGCGGCCTCATCGCCAACCCCGTCTACGCCCGCCAAATCGCCGACCAAATCCTCAAATACACGGGCGTCAAAATCAAAGCGTGGCAGGCGGCCGACTGGCTCATCCCCGGCGGCGTCTACTCCACCGAAGGCAAAACCCCGGCGGCCGTCTTAAACGAGCTGGCCGACGCGGCGGGCGCGTTTGTTTACAGCCATCCGAGCCTGCCCGAAATCAGCGTCCTGCCCCGCCGCAAAACGCCCGCATGGCAGGAAGCCGACGCCCTGCCGGACACCACCGTTCCCGCCGCCGTCATCACCAAAATCAGCGGCAGCCGCAGCGTCCGCGCCGAAGCCAACGGCGTCTTCGTCTACGCGGAACACGACAAAGGCCGCGCCGCCGACGTCCACAAAAAAGGCAGCAGCCGCGAACCCCGCGCCGCCGCCCTCACAAGCGTGCTGTACACCGATTTGCCCGTGCTGGAAGCCGCAGGCATTGCCGCCCTCAACGAAGCGGGCACGCACAAAAGCGAAAACGTCACCCTGCCCGTCGCCGAACAATACGCCCTGCCGCGCGCCGAATTGGGACAAATCTGGCAAATCCAAGAACCGTCGGGCAACTGGCAGGGCACGGTAACGGGCGTCACCCTCAACGTCGACATCGAAAACGACGCCCCCGTCGTCATGCAGACCGTCACCATCGACCGCTATTTGGGTTAGGCCGTCTGAAAGGAAAAACATGAACCTCTACCGCCAGCTTACCGACCTGATGAAACGCGAAAGCCGTGCCGCCGCCAAAATCACCGCCTCCCTCGGCGGCGGCACATGGGAGGCCGAAACGCAAAGCGGCCGCACAGTCATCCTGCGCGGCCGCGGCGAAACGGGCAAACGGTTTTTTTACGACGCCCATACCGGCCAAATCCTCGCCCCCGCCCCCGATCTGGACATGACGGATATTGCCGTGTGAAGTGAAGCGGAGAAGGGCGGGCGGGATTGCTTGAAAGCCTAGAATGGGGATATTGGAACAAGAAGAGAGGAATATTTGAAGAGGGACGGCGACGCGGAAGTGATGGGACACCGCCGCGCCAGCCAAGCAGGAACGAGCTGCATTGACTTCGAGGCCGTCTTGTCTGTACAGACGGGCGGGATTGTAATCAAACCGTAAGGAAATGCAAACATGTACCGCGAATTGCGTTGCACAGCCTGCAACAAACTGTTGGGAAAAGGCAGCGGCACAGTGGAAATCAAATGCTGCCGCTGCAAAAACATCAACCGTTTCAACTGACTTTTTACAGAGTGCCGCGAGCACCGTATTTTTTTCAACAGAGCCGCCCGACGGCCTTAGCGAAAGGAAAATATGGATGCGAACGCACCCTCAAAACCCACCGTCGGCAGCCTGTTCGCAGGCATCGGCGGCTTCGACCTCGGCTTCGAGCAGGCAGGATTCGCAACCGCGTGGCAGGTCGAAATCGACGACACCAACCGCGCCGTCCTCGCCGACCGCTTCCCCCATGCCAAACAACTGCGCGACGTGCGCACCTGCCTGCCCGACTTGTGGCGCACAGACGTCATCGTCGGCGGCTTCCCCTGCCAAGACGTCTCCATCGCCGGAAAACGGCGCGGCCTCGCCGGAGCGCGTACCGGCCTCTTCTTCGACGCCCTCGCCATCGTCTCCTCACTGCGCCCCCGCTGGCTGGTGCTTGAAAACGTCACGGGGTTGCTCAACAGCAACGATGGCAAAGACTTTCAAACAGTCGTCCGGTCGCTCGCCGAATGTGGGTATGTGGGATACTGGCGCGTGCTTGATGCTTCATATTTCGGAGTACCCACGGCACGCCGCCGAGTATTCATGGTCGCTGGACTGGGCGAACAGCCGCCATTCGGCTTTATGGCTGACGCCGGGGCAATGGGACACCTACCTCGCGCGGCTGGCGCGGTTAAAGAAAAACCCCACCATACTCTGCTTGCAGGCATCTCCGTTTCGGGTATCGACCGCGGCGGCTCGGACATTGTCGCAGTCGCCGACTGTCGGCATCAGATGGTTGAGCGGCAGCGAGCGGCTGCAGATCATGGGCTTCTCCTCGGACTGGATGAGGCCGACGCTGCGGAAGCTCGGGCTGCGGGAAACGCCGTCTGCCCGCAAGTCGCCCGCTGGATTGCCGAAAAACTCATCCCAACCTTCCGATAAATAAAACAAAAGGCAGAGCACCGCGAGTGCCTGCCGCATATGACAAAAACAAACCACCATACCAAAGCCCCGCTGCCCTTCGTCGGGCAGAAACGACACTTTATAAAACACTTCAAAGCCGCCCTGGATAACATCCCCGCCGACGGCACAGGCTGGACAATCGTTGACGTGTTCGGCGGCAGCGGCCTCTTGGCGCATACGGCCAAACGCACCAAACCCGCCGCCCGCGTCATATATAACGACTTCGACGGCTACGCCCACCGCCTGCGGAATATTCCCGACACCAACCGCCTGCGGAATATTCCCGACACCAACCGCCTGCGTGACAGACTGGCCGCGATATTGGACAACAAGCCGCTCGAAAAGCGGCTGGACAAAGACACCAAGTCCGCCGTTATCAACGCCATCGAAAACTTCGACGGGTACAAAGACCTCAACTGCCTGCGTTCATGGCTGCTGTACAGCGGTAAAGAAGCACCGACACTCGAACACCTATATAAGGAGACGATGTACAACTGCCTGCGGCGCAGCCCGTATCCCGAAGCGGCGGACTATCTGGACGGCCTCGAAATCACAAACGAATCATTCGAGACCCTGCTGCCCCGATACGCAGGACGGGAAAACACCCTGCTGGTGCTCGACCCGCCCTACGTCTGCACCCAGCAGGGCATGTACGCCAACAAGGCTTATTTCGGCATGATTCCCTTCCTGATTCTGACCGCGATGGTGCGGCCGCCGTTTGTCTTTTTCAGTAGTACCCGCAGCGAGTTCGCCGCCTACCTCGACTACCTGCGGCGGCACCGCCCGCAGGAATGGGCGAAATGGGAGGGCTTTGAGCATGTCAAAATCACCGGCGGCATCTCCAAAACCGTCCGCTATGAGGACAATATGATTTACCGATTCACTCCCGAGCAGACATAACAAAAGGGGCTGGCTGCCCCTTTGTTCCCACGCTACACGAGCAAGCAGGAATATGGACAAAACGGGAGGAATTTTGCGCGGGTTTTGTCATGGGTAACAAAGGTGTGGGTGTGACAAAAAAAAACGCAAAACAGGGACAAAACGCCCGCGACGTTACAGACGGGCGGTTCGTAATGCAGCGACGACCATAATTTTTCAAACGGCGGCGGTTTGCGCTGACAACTGCCGCAGGGGGAAATGCCGTCGCCGATGCCGCCGCAGCGCGGGCAGCTTTGGCTGCCTGCAACGGCCGAACGGCACAAATCGTCCAGGCAGTCGCGGCATATGCCCCCTGAAGCCGAAGCGTGGCATAATAAGCAGCATTCCGGCGCACACAAATGCAACCATCGGGAAAGGATATTCATGAACAAGCATCTTCCTCATTCTGTTTACCTGATACACGGCTGGGCGGCAAACGGCCATGTATTCGCAGACCTTTGCCCGCTGTTGCCGACAAATTGGCAGGTACGCGCGCCCGACTTACCCGGACACGGTGCCGGACAGTTGAACGGCGCGTTCGACATCATGGCCGCCGCCGACACTTTGGCAGCCGAAATGCCCGACAACAGCGATATCGTCGGCTGGTCGCTCGGCGGGCTGGTGGCACTCTACATCGCCATCCGCCATCCACACAAAGTCCGCCGCCTGTGCCTGACCTCGTCGTTTGCCAAATTCCTCGCCACCACCGACTACCCGCAAGGGCTGAACCGGTCGGCTTTGGACAAAATGATTGGTCTGTTCGAACAGGACTACCCGAAATATATGCGCCAGTTTCTGCAACTGCAACTGCTGAACACGCCGGACGGCGAGGAAATCATCGCCTCCGTCCTGCCCGACATGATCAAAAACGGCACGCCTGCCGCCCTGCAAAGCGCGCTTGACGCACTCGCACTTGCCGACGCGCGCCCCTTCCTGCGCCAAATCCGCCAGCCCGTCTTACTGGTTTACGGCGGGAAAGACAGCATCACCCCGCCGCGCATGGGCGAATACCTGGAACAACACCTGCCGTTTGCCGAATTACAGATTATCGAAAAAGCGGCACACGCCCCCTTCCTCAGCCATGCCGCCGAATTTTCCGGCTTATTGAAACGCTTCTTCGGCTGAATATTTTTCAGACGGCCTGACAACCCCCCATCATCCGAACCATATGAACGACCACGACCCGACAGAACACCTTTGGCACCACTGGCCGCAGGCATGGTATCCCGTCGCCCGCGTATCCGGCTTTGCGCCCGGCAAAGTACACAACGGCCACCTGTGCGGCCGCGAATGGGTACTTTACCGCGGAGAAGACGGCGTTTTCCGCGCCACAGACGCATTCTGCCCCCACATGGGCGCACACCTGAAAAGCGCGCGCGTAGACGGCTGCTCCTTGGAATGCGGCCTGCACGGCTGCCTGGTAGACCCTGCGCAACAAACCGACACCGAACTGCCGCCCATCGGCAAAGGCTGCCGCATCGGCGCACAGGCTTGGCACTGCATCGAACGCTTCGGACTGGTCTGGCTGCACCCGCCGACCGCCGAACCCCCTCCCCCGCCGTTTGACGGCAACGGCCATCACTGGCTGACCGCAGGCCCGCGCCGCATCTGCGCCGACTGGCGCGCCATGATCTGCAACGGCTTCGACCTCTCGCACATGGCGATGGTGCACCAGCGCACCGTAGACGGAGAACCACAGTTCGAACCCTTGCCCGAAGGCGGCCTCAAAATGACCTACCGCACCCGCATCCTGCCCAAAGGCGGCTTTTCCAGCTGGCTGATGCAGCGGCTGTCGGGCGGGCATATCGACTTAATCCACACCTGCATCGGCAGCAGCATCATGGTGCAAAGCCGCGTCGGCCGTTTCCGCACGACGGGCGTTTTCGCCCTCCTGCCCGAAAACCCCGCCGGACACCCTCCCGAACAACGCAGCACGCAGGCCTTTGCCGCCATCGGCATCCCGCACGGCGCACCCCTGCACCGCCTGCAGCTTTGGATTGCCCGATTCCTCTACCTGGCCTTCCTGAAAAAAGACTTCGTCGTCGTCGAACACATGCGCCTGAAACTCGACGGCGCGGACGACATCGGCGTCAAACAGGTAGCCGCCTACCAAAGCAGCCTCAAAAGCATGTAAGGCCGTCTGAAAACCGCCTTGCCCCAACAAACATGATAGACCTCCACTGCCACTCCACCGTTTCCGACGGCGCACTCACCCCGGCCGAAGTCGTCCGCCTCGCCCATGCCAACGGCTGCACCCTGCTCGCCCTGACCGACCACGACCACACCGGCGGTTTGGCCGAAGCCCGCGCCGAAGCCGAAACCCTCGGCATCCGTTTTATCAACGGCGTGGAAATCTCCGTTACCTGGCGCAAACGCACCATCCACATCGTCGGCCTCGACTTCGACGAACACCACGCCCCACTGCAAAACCTACTGGCCGAAGTCCGAAAAGGCCGTCTGAAAAGACTCGAAGCCATTGCCGCCAAACTCGAAAAAAAAGGCATCTTCGGCGCATACGAAGGCGCATTGGAACGGGCGGCCAACCCGGAAATGGTCAGCCGCACCCACATCGCCTCCTTCCTGCTCGACAACGGCCATGTCCGCAACAAACAGCAAGCCTTCACCAAATACCTCGGCGAAGGCAAATCCTGCTCCGTCCCCCACCAATGGGCCGACTTGGCCGACTGCGTGGGCGCAATAAACGGCGCGGGCGGCATCGCGGTCATCGCCCACCCCATGCGCTACAACCTGTCCGCCACCGCCAAGCGCAACCTGTTCGACGAATTCAAAGCCCTGGGCGGGCGCGCCATCGAAGTACACAGCGGCAACAGCAACGCCAACGACCGCCACAACTACGCCCTGCTGGCGGAACGCCACGGCCTGCTGGCCGGCGCGGGCAGCGATTTCCACCGCCCCGGCGACTACGGCGGCGGCATCCTCGGCGCATGCCCCGCCCTGCCCGACTGCTGCCGCCCCGTATGGCACGCCTTCCGCACGCCTTATGACGGCTGAAGCAATGAAAAATAAAAAGGCCGTCTGAAAATCATTGTTTGGGTTTTCAGACGGCCTTTTCAATCGGAAATGCCTGCAATCAGTTTGGATATGGGAATGACAGGAACAGGCGGGCTAAATTGGCTGAATCGAGTGACTAGAGGCAGACTTACCTCCTTGTGTGCTTTTTTGATTTTTACCAGTTTCGCATCAAACATCAAATCTGCCGTATGTCCCTATTGGATCAAAGCAGGACCCATAAATCTCGCAGAATTAGTATTCAATCATAACGGAATCGCTGTTTTCAGCCTATCGGCCGCTGTCCTTTTTCGGCAGTGGTTGGGACGTTATCTTTGGCGGCATCCTTTCAGGAAGGCTTCGTTTTTTCCGATTTGATTTCGGTTTCCGCCTGCCGTTATTTCTCGCTTTTTTCAGACTACCTATCTCGAATCTCGTAGAATGCTTTTTGCATTTCTTCGCGGGTCATCTTGGTTTCGCGGCCTTCGTAGGCCGTCTGCAAAGCTTCAATATAATTTTCAATATCGATTTCCCCCACTGCTTCGCTCGTCTCTTTCCAAATCATGCCAAATATGACACCTTTTGCATAACCGTATCGTTCCACAGGGGTGGCAAAGGGGGCAATGTTTGTTGCGGCGGACGCGGCGGCATTTTTTCCGCCTGCTTTCCGTTTGGCCTGCTTATGTGTCGAACGCGCCTTTTTTTGTTCTTTGTTTTCTGATGGTGTGTATACCCATTCTTCCCAAATCGCTTCGGCTTGTTTTTCGGTCATCTTGGTCGGCTCGCCTTTGTAAATGGCCAATATGGCCTCAGCCATGGCGTCCATATCGATTTCCTGACCCATCTCTTTTATCAACCTCATTCTTTCGCCGTTAGCCATGCCCAATGCGTAAGCTGCCCTTTGGCCAAATGTTTTGAGAGAAGCGTCATTGGCTGTATGTTTTGCCGATACGGCTTCCTCTGCCTGATTTTCGGTCAGTTTCGTTTTACCTTCCGCGCCGGATGCATAACCGTTTTTTTGAGCAGGCATCTCAAGGGCAAGTGGAGGGGCTGTGGCAGCGAGAGTGGCTAGCGAAAAGGCACAAGCAAATGCCAACATACCGACTCTGAAAGTTTTTTTCATATATTTTTTATGTGTGTATTGAAGGGTTAAGCCACTTTTCAGACGGCCTTCCTTTATAAAGCCCCTGCTTCTTCGAGTACGTTTTGGGCGGCGAGTTCGGCCGTGTCGCGGCGCAGCATGTGGTGCAGTTCGTGAAAATCGCGCTGCAGGGCGGCACACTCTTCGGGCGATTCGTACCATTTGATCAGCGCGTCGGCCAGCAGTTGCGGTTTGGCGCGGCTTTGCAGCAGTTCGGGCACGGCCTCGCGCCCCAGTAGGATGTTGGGCAGGCCGACGTGCGGCACTTTGATTTTCCGCTTCACATAGGCGTAGGTCAGCGGGGAGATTTTGTAGCTGATGACCATCGGGCGTTTGCACAGGGCGACTTCGAGGGTGGCGGTGCCGCTGGTGACCAATACGGCGTCGGCGGCGGTGCAGGCCAGGTCGGCATGGGCGGTCATCAGTTGTATGGGCAGGTGTTTGAACCGCTCTTCCGCCAGCAGGGCGGTCAGGCGGTTGCGTGTGGCGTGGGTGGCGACGGGCAGCAGGAAGCGGGCGGCAGGGTAGCGTTGCAGTATGAGTTTGGCCGTCTGAAAAAATATCGGCGCCATGTAGTCGATTTCGCTGACGCGGCTGCCGGGCAGCAGGGCGAATACGGGGGTGTCGCCGTCAAGTTTCATTCTCTGCCGGGCGGCGGCGCGGTCGGCTTCCAGCGGCATGGTTTGCGCCATCGGATGGCCGACGAATTCCGCCCGTCCGCCCGCGTCGCGGTAGAGCTGCGGTTCCATCGGGAAGAGGCAGAGGACGCGGTTGGCCTGGCGGACAATTTTATTGACGCGCCCGCGCCGCCATGCCCAAACGGAGGGGCTGACGTAGTGGACGGTGGGGATACCCGTCTGTTTGAGTTTTTCTTCGACGTGGAGGTTGAAGTCGGGCGCGTCGATGCCGACGAACACGTCCGGCCGCGCGGCGCGCATTTTTTCAATCAGGCCTTTGCGGATGGAGAGGATTTCGGGCAGGCGTTTGACGACTTCGGCAAACCCGCGCACGGCGAGCTTTTCCTGTTCGTAGAGGCTTTCGAAACCGAGCGCGGTCATGCGCGGGCCGCCGATGCCGGTGAAACGGGCGTTCGGACAGCGGGCGCGGATGGCTTCCATCAGGTGCGCGCCGAGCAGGTCGCCCGAGGCTTCGCCCGCGCACAGGGCGATGAGGGGGGAGGTTTTGTTCATGTGTTCGGAGGATGTGTTTTTGTTTGACTGTCTGAATGGCGGCGTACCGCCCGAATGCGGTTGAGGCCGTCTGAAAGCGCAGTTTTGGCCAAACCGATGTGTTATTCGTGCTTTCAGACGGCCTTTTGCTCAGGCTTTCAAGCCAGCCGCCGTTGCAGTTCCGCCGCCAGTTCGCGGTAGGCCTGCGTGCCTTTGGCTTTGGCATCGTACACCAGCGCGGGCATGCCGTGGCTGGGAGCCTCGGCCAGCCGCACGTTGCGCGGGATGGTGGTGGCGAAGAGTTTGCTGCCGAAGTGCTGTTGCAATTGTTCGCCGACTTCCGCCGCCAGACGGCTGCGGCTGTCGAACATGGTGCGGACGATGCCTGTCAGGTCGAGCTTGGGGTTGATGGCCTGACGGATTTTGCGGACGGTGGCCACCAGGTCGGAAATGCCTTCGAGCGCGTAGTATTCGCACACCATGGGCACGATCACGCCGTCGGCGGCCACCAGCCCGTTCAGGGTCAGCAGGGTCAGTGTGGGCGGGCAGTCGATAAGGATGAAGTCGTAATCGTCCGCCACTTCGGCCAACGCGTTTTTCAGCCGCATTTCGCGGGCGATTTCCTGCACCAGTTCGACTTCCGCCCCGGCCAGCGCGCGGTTGGCGGCCAAGACATGATAGCCGCCGCTGCCGCCGGTATCGACTGCCGTTTTCACATCGGCCTCACCCAGCAAGACATGGTAGACACCGTGCCGGATGGCGGTTTTGTCCACACCGCTGCCCGTGGTGGCGTTGCCCTGCGGGTCGAGGTCCACCACCAGGACGCGGCGGCCGTCGGCGGCCAGCGAAGCCGCAAGGTTGACGGCGGTGGTGGTTTTGCCTACGCCGCCTTTTTGGTTGGCAATGGCGATAATATGTGCGCTCATGGTTTGGTCGGCCCGTTTGTGTGTCGAAACGGCGGATTGTACCGTTATTTGCCGCCGCCCGAAACAGACCGCGCAAGGCCGTCTGAAAGACGGTTTCAGACGGCCTGCCGTTTCTTTATAATGACGCGGCTTGATATCCGCACCCATATCCCCGAAAGGAAAACCCCATGAAGAAATACCTGCCGGTTTTGCTGCTTGCCGCCCTGTCCGCCTGCGGCGGCCAGCCTGCCGAAAATGTCGAACAGCCGCCGAAACCCGAATTTACCGTCAAATTCCTCGATATTTCGGTGCTGGTGCCGAAGCTGCCTTTGGGTGAACCGAAAATCAGCGAGGGGCAGGACGGCGAAAAAACCTACCGCTATCCGATTAACGGCCTGCCGGAAGACAATTTTGTCGAAATCAGCGGAAAATTCCCGGAAAACATGCATGCGGTTAACGGCCGGTGCATGGAAGACCCCGCTGCCGGCTGGGCGCAGGGCAGCGTCTGCCGCGATCTGTTCGACAAACTGACCGCCGCCGTAACCGCCAAGCCCGACGTTATCGGCAACTACCTGCTCAGCCACGGCGGTTTGCAGCCCGTGTCGGAACAACGCGCTTACGGCGCAGTCCAAGACGGACGCTTCGTGTTCGACGTAGACCGCAAAGGCATGTTCTCGCTGCGCCGCCGCTAAACGGTTTGAGGCCGTCTGAAATCACCCGACCCGCATAGCCGAACGCCGTTCCGGCACAATAAAAACACCATGAGGCTGAAACCATGACGCCAAACCAAACACCCGACTCCGTCCTCCATCTGCTGACCGCCCGCCTCGCCGCCCGAGGCCTCACCGTCAGTTGCGCCGAATCCTGCACCGGCGGCCTGCTGGCGGCGGAATTCACCCGCCTACCCGGCAGCTCCGCCTGGTTTGAAACAGGCTTCGTTACCTACAGCAACGAAGCGAAACAACGGCTATTGGGCGTTTCCGCCGACAGCCTGCGGCAATACGGCGCAGTCAGCGAAACCGTGGTACACGAAATGGCGGCGGGGGCACGGCAGGCGGCGGATGCCGACTACGCCCTCAGCATTTCGGGCATCGCCGGCCCGGACGGCGGCAGCCCCGAAAAACCCGTCGGCACCGTCTGCTTCGGCCTTGCCGACCGTCAAACCACCTATGCCCGCACCGCCCGCTTCAACGGCAACCGCGACGAAATACGGCGGCAGGCCGTCGATTTCGCCCTCGCGTTCCTCAACGAAACCCTGTCATCTGCACAATAAGCAGGCAGAAATGTGATATTCATATTTATTTCGAAAATTTAACGGTTTACACCCGATTTTATACTAGACTTTCCCCACACAATCCCTTACCATCCGCCCTCTTTTTTCAGTATCACACACCACCACACACAACCATGCTCGATAATTACCGGCTGCCGGCCCGTTGCGCCGTCGTAGCCACGTCTACAAGTTCCCTTGACGAAATCGCATCGGATGACGACCTGCTCTACATCCTGCGCCTGAACATCCATATGGACGGCATCGTCTATTCAGACGGCCTGGACCTGCACCCCGATGCCTTCTACCTCTGGCAGATGGAAACGCCCGACGACGCGGCCACCACTTCGCCGCCGGAGGAAAAAACCATCAGAAGGCAGTTTGCCGAACTGCGCGACCTCGGCTACCGCGAAGTCATCGTAACCACCTTGAGCGGCAAAATCAGCGGCGCGGCCGACATCATCCGCAAAGTGGCGGTGGAAATGGCGCGCGAAATCACCGTTTACGTCGTCGACACCGGCACGGCCTGCATGCCCGAAGGCCATTTCGCACTTGAAGCGCTGCAACTGCTGCACCTGGGCTTTGCCCCCGCCGACGTCGTAGCGCATCTCGAACGATTGAAGCCCACCGCCGAAATCATATTCAGCGTGCACAACACACGCCAACTGCGCCGAAAAGGCCATCTGAATCCGACCGAAAAATTCTTTACCGGACTGCTTGACCTGAAGCCCGTCCTGCGTTTCCGCGACGGCGAATTTTCGCGGCTGGATATCGGCAGAAACACCGAAAATACTTTGGATGCCTTGGTCGATGCCGTCAAAAAGCAGACTCACGGCAAACACGTCCGCGCCTACGGCCTCTACGGCGGCAACCGCGATCTTTACGAGCAGTTGGCGCAAAAGCTGAAAGACAAAACCGGCTTGAAAATGACCGGCTTTCCGATTTCACCCGTTATCGGCGCGCACCTCGGCCCCGATGCCGTCGGCGTCGGCTGGGTGGAAGAATTGATGTGATTCCCGCCTGTCCGGCACTATAGTGAATTAAATTTAAATCAGGACAAGGCGATGAAGCCGCAGACAGTACAGATAGTACGG